>JGI24025J20009_10000443_pt1 | contig 31927 bp, 26 predicted proteins | sample Cruoilmetagenom3_FD_20009 | JGI IMG/M metagenome (IMG submission 20009) | reverse complement strand
CCATGTGTAGTAAGCCTAAAAACCCACATCTAAAACCAGAACCTAATAGGTGGGATCTTTGACTTGAGAATGTTAAAGAGGCATCATTCATACTTAACTTCTTAAGACCAATTTTTAGTGGTTCATACTCATCTGTGGTTACAGGAAAGAATGTTGCGAAAACATTTGGTTTTGGAATCTTATAGCCAGGGAGAGGATTAGTATCAATACTATCCGATACTGTATCCCCAACGGTGAACATTCCGATATCCTTTAATCCTGTTGCTACATATCCTACTTCTCCGCAATTTAATCTCCCCTTCTTTCTCTAATTCAGGAGTAAATATTCCGATTTCGGTAGGTTTGAAAGCCTCTTTCTTTTGTAGTATGAATAGCTCTATTGGTTTATTGGAAGTATGTGCGATTTCACCATCAAATACTCTTATAGCTACGACAACACCGAGATGTTCATCATAGAAGGAATCGAAGATTAATGCCTTCAGAGGTTTATCCAAGTTTCCTCTTGGTGGGGGGCATGTTTCAACTATGGTATCCAAAAGAACCTCAACACCTTCCCCAGTTTTTGCAGAAACCTTGAGTATCTCTTCTCTCTCAAAGCCTAGAAGTTGAATTAACTCATTTTCCCTTCTCTCAATATCTACATTGGGTAGATCTATCTTGTTTATTACTGGGATTAGTGTAAGACCAAGTTCTAAAGCTTTTCGTGTATGTGATATGGTTTGAGCTTGCACTCCCTGCGACGCATCTATAAGTAAGATGGCCCCCTCGCATGCAGCAAGTGATCTAGAGACCTCATAGGAGAAGTCAACATGCCCAGGGGTATCTATTAGATTCAGTTTAATTCCCTTCCACATTAAGGTACATGCCTGGAGTTTTATTGTAATACCTTTCTCTTGTTCCAGATCTAATCTATCCAGTATTCTAGATTTCCTTTTATCTCTACTTATATCTATCTTCGCAGCCTCTAACAGTCTATCTGCTAATGTAGATTTTCCATGATCAATATGTGCAATTATAGAAAAATTGCGTATTTTATCTAAAGATGAATTAACCATAATATGGATAATTATATTATATTTAATGCTTAATGGATATGGAGATTGAACAGTTAGATCTCCTTTATACTTAATTCAAAATCCTCATCAAATTGAACATTTGAAAAGTTTTCAATAGCGAGATAGAGGATGTATTTCTGTTGAGGGAGCAGGAGAATCTCTTGGGTTTGAACATCCCCATTAGGGCTTTGTAGTCTGTATACCTGATCATTAATAATCATTGTAATATCTGAGTTTGTAGGTAGATGGGTATACCCATATATTTCTAGAGTGGTTTTTTCTTCCCGATTGTTTACTATTTCAAGAATTGGTTTAGAGTACCTGTCAGAATCTCTACCGTTCAGAGTTGTTGTATATTTGTAGGTTCCATTATCTGCCTCTAGTCTCTCTTTCTCAAATATCTGATGAGTACCTCCCACAATTGTTATCTGTAATTCAGCCTTGTTACTTAGACCTAACACATCAAGTTCTTTTAGACTTTTTGTGATAGGTTTTAGGTTAACGACTGTTATCGTAGGTATTATGAATAGAAGGGCAAGTAAACCAAATACTATTGGCTCAACTACTAAGACTAGGATTTTCTTGATTTCTGTTTTTTTCATTTCAATAGTACTTACTATTACTAGGATATACTTTATTTGTTTCAACCTCAAATGTTTTAAGTGCTCCAAGACCACAGAAAATAGAGATTAATCCTGCCGTGATTCCGATCCAAATATATGTATCACCAGAGATTGTATTTTTAATTATTAAACCTGAACATACCCAGAGGAAAGCAGACCAGAGAAAGGTTTTTAGAAAAGAGGTATCATTCCTTGTTATCCATTTTAGGATATTAAATTTCGTAACCTTTACTATAGTTTTAGGATTCTTTAAGGAGGATTGAAATAGGGCTGTCTTGGATATTAGATATATAGTTGGAATGGCTAGTGCTATTAACATAATTAAGTCAGAAACAGAGTTAACATAGTATGTGATATCTGGGTCTTGAAAGTATATTTGAGTTGAAAAGAATCCACCAATATCATTCCCGATCTCTAAAGGGAAACCATATTTTGCACTTAGAATAAAAATCCCTAAAGCCTTACCAGCAATCATTAATATTGCTGGAACTAAGGAATTCTTAAGTGCTCTTTTTAGTAGATTTGACATTATCTATGGACAGTTTATTAAGTTGAATTGCAAGTCTAGATTTTTTTCGACTTGCTTTACCTTTCTTTATAACATTTTTCTTAGCTGCCTTGTCAAGGACTTTGTATAAATGTTGAAGATATTTTTCAGCTTTTTCTTTATCTTTCTTTTCTATACTATCTAGGAAGTTCTTTTCAGCCCTCTTGATTCTCTTTCTTAATCTGTCATTGTATACAGTTCTTCTTTTTGTGCTTCTAAGATCCTTTATTGAAGTTTGTAGATTTGGCATCTCAAAAATATGGTTAAAATGATTAAATACTGCGTTGTATTATATATATTAAGAGTATGTTTGTAAATAGAAGTTTTAACTGCTACACTGATTGTATATGATAAACACAAGGAAGTTTCTCTTAATAGTATCTATCATTTTAATTTCTGCAGTGACGATTGGGTATTCTATTTTCTTTGGAACGAGGAACAAGGAAGAGGTTAAGGGGATCAGAACAACCAGTTGTACCCCTTATATTGTCAATGTAATACCCAATATTGCATATGTTAACCAAGAATATTTCTTTATTCCTGAAATCATAGATTGTGGGGATGGGGAGGTAAGTATGGAGATAAATGGGGCTAATTGGCTCAAAGTCGTTAACAATGAGTATATTTACGGTATTCCGAGCTCCTCGGATGTTGGAACCGATAGGATTGAGTTGATTGTTGAGACAGCTTTGGGTAGCACAAATTTGGTAGAGTATGTTATTGTTAAGGAGTATGAAAAATAGAGTACTTATTTTCGTTGGAGTAATAGGTATATTAATACTTGTTGTCTCATTCGTATTTTTTAGAGTCTCTGGATCTGTAGATTCTACCTATGTGGAAGGTTGTACTCCATACAATATCGATATTGAAAAGCATGAGACTTCTTCTGTTAAAATATCTTGGGAGACGAAAGGTAAATGCTCTTCCTATGTACTATATGGAGCTGATATGAATGATCTAGACATGGTGGCGGTTGATCTCGAGAATGAGACAAGTAGCAAGTCTCACAGCGTAATTATAGAACGACTTGTTTCTTCAAAGGAGTACTATTTTTCAGTTATTTCCGAGGATACAAACTATGGGAAAGATGGTTTACCTATAAGGTTTTCTATTTCTTCTCTTTAGATTCTTTCCTGACAATTTTTTCTTCAAAGTATTTCTTAGGATTGATAACTTTGTATTTGAACATCTCTACCCGATCATACAGTTCGGTTCTTAGAATTCTTTCAGAGAGGATATTACCCTGTGGGCTAGTATAGATGATCCACCCTATTACCAGTACGAACAAGCCTACAAGAATTCTTCCTGCAAATGTATCGAATATTCCAGTCTCTGGTGGTTCCAATTCTTCTTCAGTAATATTTTCACAATCATTAGCAACAATTATTGATACCTGAGATCTTAGAAGTGAGGGATCGAGAGGAATCTCTGTTGGATTTGCAACAACCTCGTTTAGATTCTGTCCTCCGATACTATCTGAACCAGCCGTAGCACTGAAGGAGATAGTCATACTTTGTGAGGGATCTACTACCCAAGGAGACGATGGTTGCCATACTACCTTTTCTGAATCTCCAATTTGTGAAACTGTAACTAGAGAGGAATCTGTTGCGGGAGTATTATTTACATATGTACTGTTTAGTGTGTAAGAGAATCCAAGGGGTAGAGAGTCAGTTACCGAAGTAACTTCATCAGGAGTGGTTTCTTCATAATCTGTTTCTTCTCTTGCGTTTGTAATAGTTATTGTAAAATCTACGGTATTGTCTCCCTCCGTTCGTTCAACACAAGTTTGCTCTACCTCTTTAGTTGTTGAAAATTCTGAATATGGAAGCTCAGGATCTTCAGGCTCCTCGGGCTCCTCCGTTGGGGTACTAGAATCTCTAAATGTTACTGTCCTTGAAATTGAGCCAATACTAATATCATCAACAAAAACCTCTGCGGTAATTTCAAGAGTTCCAAGATGATTGTTAAGGATATTAAAAGAATCCTCAGCGAAATTTGCTTCATCGTAGAGATCTAGTTTTGACATAGAGATAGACCCCTTGGAAGATTCTATAACGATACCATCCTGAGCTGTGAGAGATGGGAAATCATTGTCAAAAGAGTACTTTATTTTTACATTACTGCTACTTAATTGTCCTACAGAGATAGCTATTTCAGAGATTTTGGTTTTTCCATCATCTTGTTGTTCTGTTACTACCGTCATGTCTGTAACAGATGCCGATATTCCTGTCTCAATATTGACTATTCTTCGACAAACAATTGAGTTTATCTGCTCTCCTTGAGCATCATTCGCGGTAGCAAATACCTCAACAGAACTCTTGCTACCATACTCTGATATTTCTTTTGTAATTTTATTCCCATCAACACTATCTGGTACAATATCTTCAGAATTTATTTCAAAGGTGTAATCTGTATAGGTTGATTTATCGAAAGTTGCTTCTACAGTTATAGTGTCAGTGGGACTTATTTGGCCTGTAACAATCTTATCGTTTTGATCTCTAATAATCATGTTTTCACACCTAGTATCAGAGATTGATCGAACTGTACAGCTTTTGTAAGACTCTTTTGGGGTTGTACTGTTTAATAAATTATCTGACAAATCGTTGATATCACAGGTGGCTTGACAATTTTTATCAGCGGAAACTGTATTCAAATTGAATATAAAGGCACGTTTAGGGTCACCACACTCACTTACAATGTTCGGGTCTATCATGTAGCAACCACAAGTAATCTCCTCCAAGTTATCTCTTCCATCATCATCTCCCTCTAGCAGATAGAAGTAAACTATTGCTCCTACCAATGCTAGCAATAGTATTCCTCCTACAATTATTAGAGCTCTTAATGTTTTCTTAGTTTTTCTGTTTTGTCTCTCCATTAAGTAGGTTTAAATTTACAATTATAAAGGACTTCTATAGATAGAGTTTATTTTAATATCGATGTTAATGTCAACAAGTGGAGTTTATGCTATTATACAAAAGAGTGTAAGTCCAAGTTTAGGGTCAATCCGCCCAGTTTTTGTTTCATAATCCAAATTACATAGTTTCTCATATTTTTTCTTTACCTCTCTCCAAGCGTACTTGTCACTGGCAGTTAATAAGGGCTTGACTGTGAATGGGGGGATTTTTAGCTTTGAAGCAATCTGGGAATATGAGGCATTTAGTGATTGCAGGTATTTTGTTAATGCTATTAATCTAATATTTCTAGCAACCATTGGTAGAATGTAATATGGATCGACCCCTTGTTCTAAAATTGTTTCTAAGATAGTCAGGGGATTACCATTTGGGGAGTTCATCTCATCTAGGAGTTTCCATATGTCATTTTCTAAAGTGTTTGATACACTTGTCTCAACATCTTTTTCAACTATTTCCTTCTTGCCGAGTAATTTCAATTTGTTAATATTGTTGTTCAACCTTTCCGGATTGTAGTTTGAACGTTCCATCAAGATGTTTAATATATTTTGATTAACTTCGATATTATTTTTCTGACATAGCTCTTTAGCATATGTTTTAAAGGCTCTCTTGTTTATCTCATCATATACCTCTAAGGACTTATTCTTCTTGAAGTATTTGACATACCTGGTAATAGCACTCACTTTTTGATCTTCCCACAGTATTATATGTTCAGCTTTTTCTTTTTCTAGGTATTCTAAAAGAAATTCAATTATCTCAGATCGTTTTTTATTACGATATAATCTTTTTATGAAGAGAATCCTTGATTGATTAAATAGAGAGGAAGAGGAGAGTACATCTACAATTCTTGAAGGTTCACTTTTCTCAGCATCTATTATAATGAAGTCGAATTCTCCACTTTGACGTAGTTCCTCAAGTGCTTTGTGTGCATTAGAAAGGGATATGTAAGTCTCTTTTCCTATGTAAAGTTTTTGCATATTTATTCGCTATTATCTTCTGAAACCACCTCTTCAGGGCTCTCCTCTTTTCCCCAGAGGATTGTAATATCTTCTCCGTTCAATCGGGTTGTTATGTACTCTGGTTTAGTTTTGTTTTCTGTTTCTAAGTACTTTGCTAGGGTATTAACCGATTCAGTAAATTCATCATCTTTGTTCGAGAATATAGTTACCCCCTCCTTGTCTTCATACCTTGTTCCCATAAAACGGATATTTAAGTATTTAAGAGTATCTCGAAGCGATACAGTATTATTGTATGTTTCTTGATATCCTAGCCCAGCATTATATATGTAAATAGAAGGGGTTTCCGAGTATAGGGAGGGATATTTTTGGACAAGCGTTATATACTCATTAATATCTTCATAATTACCTAAACCTGATATTGGACCTATACCGTATCCTATTGTATTAGTGGTTTTAATTAATTCTCTATTTCCAGCATTTGGATCAAGAACAAAAGAGTAAGTGGATAGGTTTGATGCATTTTGAAGTATTGAGACTCCTGCCTGTATATCGTTTAAGTTGAATTCAGAGATTTTTAGATTGTCTTGTACAGAAGTCAGTAGAGACATTACTTTAGAAGGGTTTAGGAGTGTCTCAGAGCTGAGTACCGTATCCTTAAACGCTGCTATCACCTTCTGTTGTCTTCTAGCTCTTGCATAGTCTGAGCCTTCTCCATTTTGTTGAGAGTGTCTTGATCGAGAATACTTTAGAGCAGTTTCTCCGTCCATAAGTTGGGGACCGGCCTCAAAAGAAACAGTTTGATATCTATTACCATCCGGATACATATAGTCTGTAAAACTGTTCTCAACATTTACATATACTCCATCTACAGAGTCTATTAATTCGACGAATCCTTTAAAATCTATCATTGCGTAGTATTGAATTTCTAAGCCTACAATCTCTTCTACTATACTTTGTAGAGTAGGTAATCCAGTTCCCTCTTGTTTCCCCTCTGCTAGATAATAAGCAGAGTTTATCTTGTTAAACCAATATACATCTGGTTTTACTTGAGCATGAAAATCTCTTGGAATTGAAATCAAGACAGTCTCTTTTGTATTATGGTTATAGGAAGCCACCATTATCGCATCCGTGTTAAGAAGTCCCGTATTTTCTCGGGTATCTATCCCAACGAGTAATATATTTGTATGCCCATCTGTAGAATCTTTCTTTAATTCGGGCTCCTCTTTACTTTCTACTAACTTACCAGGTTGGAAATTAAAGCCTAAATCCTTTCCTATCTTATATCCTTTATATACAAAATATATTCCACCTCCCAGTATTAGCACTAAGACTGTAAAGAGAACGTAGAAGAAAATAGATTTCTTTTTTGAAGTCTTTTCTCTAGTGCGAGTTTTTTTAACCTTCATTTTTTTAATATCTTTATCACTTATATTTAGAGAGACTCCCATTAGGCAGTGCTATGTAATTTATCTAAGATACTTTTCGATATTTCTGTTATGCTCGGCATATGTTTCTGCGAAATACACATTTCCCTCTGGGTCATGAATGTAGAAGTAATAAGTGTTTTCCTCTGGATTCCTAGTAGCATTAATTGCCTCAAGGCCTGGATTGCATATTGGAGTAGGAGGCAGACCAGGGGTTTTATACGTATTGTATGGATTGGTTTCTTCTTTATCTACTTTGGTTATTGTGTGTTGCCAATCTTTTTGTGGATAAAGAAGCGAAGCATCTACTTCAAGTAACCAACCTTCTTCTAGTCTCCTTTTCATTATATCAGCAATCATCATCCTATCTTGAGCAGTATATCCCTCTCTTTCTACCAAGCTTGCTATTATGATGTCGTTATATGAATCTTTTTTACCAACCTTTGTCTGGAAATTATCGACCATCTTTTTTAACACATCTGCGGTTACATTTTCTACTGAAAAAGCATATTTATCGGGGAAAAGGTAGCCTTCTAGGTCTGTTAACTTATAAGGGAATCCCAGTGTAAGTATGAAGTCGGAATCTGTTGTTAGGTTTAGGAAAGTATCTTTTTCAAAGAGTCCATTCCCTCCCTCTCCTAATTCGGTATCTAGTATCTCTGCAATCTCATCTTTTCTCAATCCTTCAGGAATAGTAATCCAGATATCTAGCCCTCTTGCCTGTTGTATTGTTTGTGCAATTTCTTTAATACTTAGATTCTTGGGAATTTCGTATGTTCCTGCTTGTATCTTCTGAGATATGTCTTGTAATTTAAGATATACCTTAAAATATGTTGCCCATTTTTCTTTTAGTATTCCACGTTCGACTAACTTATCAACAATTGATTCGACAGACTCTCCCGATGTAATTTGTAAAGTAATCTTTTCTGAATTATCACTATTGGGTGTCTCAATTACTTTATTATAATTCCATTTAATAATTATGGTGAGAGCGATTACTGTAATTAAAGCGAGTAGAAATATTTTAAAAATGCTTTTCATTTTTCTCTTTTTCAGAATTTAGAAACTCTTGCAAGAATACTGCAGCGGATACCATATCAATTTTACTCTTTGATTTCTTTGTACTTTGTCCTAGAGATGTTAGCATATTTTGAGCTTGAGTTGTAGAATAGCTTTCATCTTGAAATATTATTGGAACAGTTATTACTTTAGAGAGATCCTCTTTAAATTGCTCTACTTTTTCAGCAGATTTTTTATATGAATCTTGGAAGATTTGTGGCATACCTATAATTATTCTTTTTACATTATTTTTATCAACAATTTTGTTGATATTACTAATAACTTCTCTTGTTCCACCTCGTCTTGTTACACTTAGTACGGTCAAGGGGGATGCTATCAATCCATTTTTATCAGAGATAGCAATTCCAAATCTTTTATCTCCGTAATCAATTGCTAATACTGGTGTATTTATATTCATGATTATTATTCTAATATGGCTTTTAATCTTCTTTTACCAGAACCGATATTTTCCTGCTTAGTAATTTTGAATTTTCCTAACTGAGAAGTGTTAGAGACGTGAGGTCCATTGCATACCTCAATTGAGAAAGGGGTTTCTTTTTTACCTATATAGTATATTTTGACTGTATCTCCATACTTATCCTCAAAGGCAGCAAAAGAAACTATTTTTAAGGCTTCCTCTTTAGGGACTTCTTTGAAACTCACCTCTAATTGATCCTCTATTGCTGAGTTTACCAATTCTTCCAACTTTTTAATTTCTTTATCCGTTAGTTTTGTTTCACTCGGAAAATCCAGTCTTAATCTCTCTGGTGTTATATTACTACCCATTTGATAGATGTGATCTCCTAACACCTTCCTTAATGCGGCTAGTAACAAATGTGTAGTAGTATGGTATTTTGTTGACATCTCAGAGGTGTCTGCTAGTCCACCTTTAAAAAGTCCTTTAGTAGCATCCCTAGATATTTCTTGATGTTTCTTTCTCTCTTCTTCAAACACCTCTATATCTTTAAGATTAATTTTTTTCTCTTTCAATATTTCTATAGTTACCTCTTTTGGTAATCCATATGTTTCATACATCCGAAAGAGATCTCTACCAGAGAGTCTCTTTTTGTTCCTTATTAATTTGTCCAATTCTCTTAAACCTTTCTCTAGTGTGATATTAAATTTTTTCTCTTCTCTTTCTAAAGTGTCGATTATTATTGTCTCTTTGTTTTCCAGCTGGGGGTAAACCTCGGAGAATTGTTCAATCACTTTTTGGCCAACCCCTTTAAGGAAAGTATTTGTAATACCAAGCTCTCTTCCATGTCTCATTGCTCTTCTGATTAATCTTCTGAGGATGTAGCCCTGTTTACTATTAGAAGGTGTTATCCCATCCATGATTATCAATACAGCAGCTTTAATATGATCGACTATTATTCTTTGTGAGGAGAGTATCTCTTCTTTTGAAATTTCTTTAACATACTTAAGAATAGGTTTGTATATCTCTATATCGAATACACTATCTACATTCTGGCTTATCATAGTGAGTCTTTCTAACCCACCACCGAAATCTACATTATGTTTACCTAGCGGGAGATATTTACCTTTCTGTAAGATGTACTCCATAAAGACATTGTTCCCAATCTCTATATATTTACCACAAGGGCAATTTATATTACAATCCTTCCCACATTGTTTCTTTCCACTGTCATAGAAGATTTCAGAATCCGGACCGCAAGGCCCTCCGGAGGATAGCCCCCACCAATTATTCTTTTTTCCATATTCTTGAATTCGTTCCCTTTTTCCAACTTTCGCTTCGATTCCATATCTTTTAAATATACTTTTCCAAATATCTATGGATATTGTATCTTTAGGAATATCTTTCTCGCCTTGAAAAACAGAAGCATATATCCTAGTTACATCTATCTGTAAAACATCTATGAAGAATTCCATTGTTATTTCAATGGCCTCTTTTTTGAAATAGTCATTTAGGGACCAGTTACCAAGCATTTCAAAAGTGGTGCAATGAGAGGAGTTTCCTACTTCATCAATATCCCCTGTTCTCAAGCATCTTTGCGAGTTAACCAATCTTTTCCCCAAAGGATGTTTTTCTCCTTGTAGAAAGGGGACAAGAGGGAACATACCTGCATTAACAAAAAGGACAGAGGGATCATTTTCTGGTACTAAAGGGGAGTTAGGGATTTCCATGTGTCTCTTACTCTTAAAGAATTCAATGTATTCTCTTCTAAGCTCGTTGTATTTGAGTTTTTTCATTGTAGGGTAATTATATCAGAAGGCTCTAAGAAGGAGAATTATTTTTTTGTTTATTACCATTCTGATTCTCAAGGTTTTTAATCTCCTCATAGAGTTCACTTAGATCTTGTTTCGGTTCTGGGGGCGTTGTTTTCTGTTTGTTAATTTCATTCTTTGTAAGAATCTGGGGCTCAGGAGCTTCGAATTCTTCCTGTCCTGCATCATACAATTTTTTCTCATCGAGATTAAGGATACCTTGTTCCTGTTTTGATATTTGTGGTTCGGGTGCCTCGAAAGTCTGCTTGCTTTTTTCTTGGATTACGACGTTTTGTCGATTATTTACTGGGAAATTACTCTCTTGTGGTATGTTTTTGGGAAGTATTGGGTTTTCCTGTAATGAGGGTCTGGAATCACTTTTCCAGATTTTGACTATAACAATAGGGATGATTATTGCTAAAAGTATTGTAAAGATTCCTCCAAGTACAATATAGGTTGTTCTTTTAGGTATCTCTAGACCGAATATGTAGAAAGAATTCTCATCTTCTTCTCCACCGATTGTAAAGGTCCATTCTTTATTAACATCTAATCCTTGAGAATCCTCTACGGATATTGACACCTTATGGGTACCTTCATCTAGAGGCTCTTCAGGTAGGTATATCACAGTGTATTCAGATTCAGATATCTTGTTAATCTTAACCTCACTAGAGATATCTTTGTTATCCAACGAAACCTCTATTTTATCTTCACTTATTGTTGTGCCTTCTGAGGAGACCAGAGAGGCCTTTATTGTTGGTGTCGTATTTTCCAAAGTATCAGTACTAGTTGGTGACACATTTATTATCTGTGGTTCAGGTAGAAATACTTTATCATCGGGTTCGTCTTCTTGAGATTCCCTCGAGATTAAAATCTCTCTTGATATGTCCATACCAATTGCTGGAGGGTTCTGATTATCTATGGCCCTTACGATTATTCTGTATGCACCATCTGGGATACTTGTTAAATCAACACTGTATGAGTTCTTAGAGGGTTGAACATTCTTATTTATTTCTTGCCAAGCATTCTCATTGGCTGGGTTAGATGAAATATATATTTCATATCGAAGAATTTGATTACTATCTGAAGCCTCCCAGCTGACATATAGGGGGGAATTATCTTCAACCACGACCGAAGTTACGGGCTCAATAATGGTAATTAGGGGGGTGTCATTACCCTCTGGACTAACACTTATAACCCATGCTTGTGAGGATAGATGTTGACTATATCCATCATGTATAAATATATTAGCTAGATAGCTTCCTGGTGTATTGGTAGAGCCTTGAAACTTTATCGTTAGTCTACCGCTACTACCATCGTCAATTACAGTTGATTTTAACCATGTCTGACCAGTAGTAAAAGAGTATGAGTAGTTTATTGTATCTCCATCGACATCTTCTGCCTCCATGGTATATTCATAGGTGGTNCCTGCTTGAATACTTTGGGAAGGTTTAGATGCTTTGGGAGAGCTAATAAACTCGGGTTTACTATTTGATGTAATTGCACGAACTCCCTGAATATCATATGGACTACTTATCACACATTTGTAACTTTCTCCAAGGGAATTAGTCATAGTTCCAGTAATCGAGTAGGCAATAGCTTGCGTAGGTGTAAACTCAAACGATTCGTATATTTTTTGGGGGTTATCAGTATATTCCTTTTCTAGATATGTATTTCCCAATGCGTCNACAATATTAATACTTTTTACACCAATTCCATTGGAGAGAGAATCTACTTGAACTCTAAATGTTTTATTTATCTCAAGAGAGTATGGGTTAACATTTGGAAAGGTTATAATACAAGGCTTTTCTTCACTAAGTTCGACTTCTTCAAAGGCTCTATTTCGGAAATCAAAGCTCTGGTTTTGTATTAGTCCAAAAACAAAAATTGGTAGTGTTAACAAAAGAAGGAATGTAAGGAAGAGATTTTTTCTTTCTCGTTTTGTAAATGGGGCTTTATTTATTCTCATCTTCTATATATTAATCCTTATTTATTTGTAATAGCAAGTTGCTCATTAATCGAATTTTCAGCTGTTTTTAATACGGAGTCTATTCTATCTCCATCTTCAGCTACTTTAGTGATTGCATCAATCAGTTTTTCTTCAACAAATGCTTGGTCTCCCATTTGCCAAGATTTCATATATGGAGCCATCTGAGCAATAGCATTGGTATATTCACTATCCAGAAGCTCTTTATTCATAGACACTCTAGAGTATGGTTCTCCGAAAGTTCTTGTTTTTGCAGAATTAAGATAGAGCCTTCGCTGTTGCTCTGGTTCACTTAAGAATTTTATAAATTTCCAAGCCTCCTGGGTATGCGCACTAGCCTTACTTACACTGTGTGCCCAATATGTAGAGTAATATACTTCTTTATTAGTAGGAAGTATTGGCATTGGAGCTAGGCCGAATTCAACATCAGGATAATCTTCAATTATCTCTAAAGCTCTCCAAGTTGTCCCAAACATCATAGCAAGTTGCTCTCTACCAAAAAGAGTTAAATCACTTGCTAAGTAGGCTGCCCAAGTAGCGTTTTCACTATTTGCAAAGGAGGTATATGTATCGAATGCTATCACAGCTCGCTCAGAAGTTAAATCTACCTCTGTTCTCCCATCATTCATTAGAACTGCTTGGTTTTGTAGCATGAAGTAGGACAGTATGTCGATTGCATGTGTAATATTTCTAGAAGTACCAATGGCTAAACCAGATTGTGCAATTTTTCCAGAGGAATCTATCTCCGTAAGTTTATACGCAGCTTCCATGAAGGAATCCCAGTCGGTTGGTGGAGAAGAGTAGCCAGCTTCTGCCAGTAGTTTCTTGTTATATATCACCATCAGGCCATCTATTTGTATAGGAATTGCGTACAATGTGCCATCTCTCCCCGTAAAATCATCTAGTGCTGTGGGGTAGAACGCTTCTGAATAGGTTTCTTTACTCATAGTGGAAGTAGGTAGTTTTGAGAGGTAAGACTCTAGTTTTGGTAACCAAGTATTATGAATCATGATGATATCGGCCGCAGGCTTTACAGACTCTGCAGATTGAGAGAGTCTCGTATATACCCTGCTTTCATAACCCCTAAGGGTTTGAAGAGAGTACCTTATCGTGACTCCTGGGTTCTCGGCTTCGTATTTCTCGAGTAGTGGATGCATAGTATCTTCATCCTCCCAGAACCCCCAATATGTTAATTCAATTTCATCAGCTTGCGAAGGGTCATTAGACAGTAGGATGAAGAGTAAGATATTTACTATTAGTAAGAAACCCGCAAGGATTGAGAGTATTTTAATTAGTTTTTTCTGTTTCGGGGTCATATTTACATTGTACAGAAATTAAAGTTTCTCTGCTACTGCTACAAGTCTCTTTGTACCAACACCTAAAGGCCAACAGGTCATAAGTGTTACGGTTTCTTTATCTCCCTGGTTTCTTAGTATCGAGAAATCATCTGGAGAAACGATCTTCTTATTCCTAACAATATACTCGATTTTATTATTGTCCTTCTCAACAACTACAATATCTCCTACCTCAATGTCTTCCAATTTAGTAAATATTGTTTCTGGTAGATCCGAATGCTTGTTAAAGAATGAAAGGACAGCACTATGTCCATATATGAATGAATTACCTCCATCCCCAGGCAAGGGGGTTCCTTTAAAATGAGCTAGACCATATTTGAGATATTGATCATAAACTTCCTCCTTATCACTTTGAACATTTGGAGTAATCTGTACCTTTTCTATGTCAATACCCTCTATAGTTAGAAACATATTCTTGTCGTATGATTTATTAACTATTATCTCTTTAGTACTTTTAGTTCTTGGGTCGTATGAGAACACCCCACTGTATTCCAGTTGGCCTGCGTTTGTAGATAGATTTTCGAAATAACTTTTTCCTGGATCATAGTATGCGAATTCATCCTGTATGTATTCCTTGTAGGATTCTGGTAGAGGATCTTTCATTATGGATTCTTTAAGGAGTTCAATTCTACCTGCTAAGTATGAACGAAAAAGTGGCACTGTTTGACTCAGTATTAGGAGTACGCCAGTAATTCCTAAAAGACCAGCAAGGATTTTTTTTGTTCTTGCTACTTTTCTTTCACTTATCTTTTTAACAGAAGGATTGCTTTTCATATGTAGAGATATATTATCAGTTTAACAAAAATATGTCATTTATTGGCACTTCTTATCTTTGTCTGCTAGAATAGTGGCTGTATGGATAAAAAAGATTATTATGAAATCCTTGGAATTAAAAAGGATGCCAAAAAAGAAGAAGTAAAGAAAGCCTACAGGAAGCTTGTTAAGAAGTATCATCCGGATGTAAATAAAGAAGAAGATGCAGAGAAGAAGTTTAAGGAGGTTCAAGAGGCCTATGAGGTTCTATCTGATGAAAAGAAAAGGGCTGCATATAATCAATATGGTCATGCAGGAACTCAGGGATTTGATCCAAGAAGTGGAAATGGTGGAACCTATCAATATACATATGGAGATGGGACTCCATTCGATATGGGAGATATATTTAATACCTTTTTTGGAGGTGGGAATAATGGGTACGGTTTCGATTTCGGCTTTGGTGGAAGAAGAAGACAGAGAGTAAACAAGGGAGAGGATGTTAGCTACAGAATGAAGTTCTCATTTGAGGAGGCAATGGAGGGTGGTGAGTATACATTGAATGTAAAAAGAATGTTTAAGTGTTCAGAATGCAATGGAACTGGGAGTAAAACAGAGAAAAGAAAAAAGTGTGATGTTTGTAAGGGAACTGGGAGGGAAAGGAGGGTTCAAAACAGTTTCTTAGGACAGATATCTGTGATGGCTCAATGTTCGAAATGTAATGGTTTGGGTACCATTCCTGAAGAAGAGTGTTCCAAATGTGGAGGAAGTGGATTAGAATCAAAGAGTGAGAAGGTGAAGATTAGGGTGCCTGCCGGTGCATATGATGGAATGGTTTTGAGATTTAGGGAGGGTGGAAATGCTAGTTTGGAGGGGGAGTATGGAGATCTCTTTATAGAGCTTGAAGTTGAACCTTCAGAACTATTCGAAAGAAGAGGAAATGACCTATACTCTGTTAAACATATCGCTATACACACAGCAGTGTTGGGAGGGAAAATAGATGTAAAGACGATAAAAGGGAAGGTGAAACTTAAAGTCCCTAGTGGAACACAACCCGGAACCATATTCAGAGTGAAGGGAGAGGGCTCTCCGATATTAGGAAAAGAGGATGGGAGAGGTGATCTATACGTTAAGGTTGATATTAAAATTCCGAAGAGGCTAAAGAAGGAAGAAAAGATACTCTGGAAGAAACTTAGTGAGATGTAATCATTTACAAAGTATTGATCTTCTGGTATTATTGTGTCAGTAAACTTGAATTAGAACGAAGGTGAGGCTAGAACTCGCCTTTTTTTTAGTATGTTAATTTATTAGTTTTTTAAAGATGGCAATGACATCAGAACTAATTGCAGCAATTAATCAAATAGCTGCTGAGAGAGGAATAGATAAAGAGGAGGTATTTACTGCCTTAGAGGACTCAATATTGAGTGCGGTTAAGAAGGAAAAATATGGAAAGATAGAAAGGAATGAGATTGAGGAGGAAGATGAAGAGAAAAGGGAGGGGGACAATTTAGCTGTAGAGGTCGATAGAGAAACAGGAGAGTTTAAACTTTTCGCAATGAAAGAGGTTGTTGAAAAAGTAGAGGAGGATGAAAGGCAGATTGCCTTAAGTGAGGCTGAATACATATCTCCTAGTGTTGAGATTGGTGATTCTGTACAGATAGAGATGCCCTCAGAGGATTTAAGTAGAATTGCAACACAAACGGCAAAACAGATCCTACTTCAAAAAATTAGAGAGTCTGAGAAAGAGGCAGTTATTAGTGAATTTAAAGATAAGGTTGGAGAGGTATTTACTGCTTTAATGCAGAGGATGCAAAAAGGTGTAGCTGTCTTAGAGATTGGCAAAGCTACAGCATATATGCCCCCTGAAGAGCAAATCGCAAATGAATTTTATAGAGTGGGTCAGAGATACAAAGTTTTGCTTAAGAGTATCGAAGACTCAGAAATAGTTGTAACAAGATCAGACCCGGATTTCTTAATTGAACTATTCAAACTAGAAGTACCTGAAATAGAGTCTGGAGTTGTTGAGATTAAAGCTGTTGCAAGAGAAGCTGGTTCTAGAAGTAAGATAGCCGTTGTTTCAAATCAAGATGGAATAGATCCAATCGGTTCATGTGTTGGTCAAAGAGGTATTCGAATAGCCAATATTATGAATGAACTAGGTGAAGAGAAAATTGATATAATAGAGTGGGATGAGGATGAAGAGCAGTTTATTGCTAATGCACTTAGCCCTGCTAAGGTAGATTCTGTAGAGATTGATGAGTATAGTTCAGTTGTAATAGCTCCTGCCGATCAGCTTTCTTTGGCTATAGGTAGAGATGGACAGAACGTTAGATTAGCTTGGAAATTAACGGGAGTGAAGATTGATATTGAGAGTGAAGAGGGAGAGACAATAGAACAGGAAGAATTACAAAAAGAGGGCTCTGATGCTGTAGAGAAGGATGCAGGGGAAACCCAAGAAGAGGTAGGAGATGAAGAAGTTGAAGAGAAAAAAGGAGCTGGTACTGAGGAGAGTATCGAAACAGAAGAGAAAGATGAAGCAGTTGAGAAGAAAGAAGTTCCTGTGAAAGGGGAGAAAGATGAAGAGAAAATCGAAGAAAAAGATGAGTAAATAAAATGGGGAGATATAATCTAACATGGCAAAAGATGTTAAGAAAAAAAAGAATACTCAAGGAGGGAGAGTTCCAATTGTTGCGATATTGGGGCATGTCGATCATGGTAAGACTACGATTCTTGACTATATTAGAAAGACCAATGTGCAAGGTTGTGAAGCAGGGGGTATAACTCAAAAGATTTCTGTTTTTACTGTTTCACCACATGAAGATGATAGTAAAAAAATTACCTTTGTAGATACTCCCGGACATGAAGCCTTTGATTTAATGCGAACAAGAGGGGGAGCTATTGCTGATATTGTACTTTTGGTTGTTGCTGCTAATGATGGAGTTAAACCACAAACAGTCGAGTCAATTGAAATAATTAAGAACTCTTCTGCGAAACCAATAGTCGTTATTAACAAGGTTGATTTACCTGACACAAATCTTGCGAAAGTTAAAAGAGATATTGTTAATCAGGGATTATTGTTGGAAGGAATGGGGGGGGAGATTCCAGTTGTAGAAGTATCAGGCAAGACGGGGAAAGGTATTGAAGATCTTTTGGATTTAATAAACTTAGTAATAGATGTAGAAGGATTAAAAGATCAAGATGTTCTACCTGAGGGTGTGGCTGCAAAGGCATATGTTTTGGAATCAGTTAAGGATAAAGCAAAAGGAAATGTTTCTTCGCTAGTATTAGTCAAAGGAGACCTTTATAAAGGATCATGGCTTGGATATAAGAAAGAGGGCAATTATGAGGTGGAGAAGGTAAAGGGGATAGTTTCAGAAGAAGGTGAAAATATTTGTGATCTGTCTTCTGGTTGTGGAGGCAAAATAATTGGAGTTTCATATCTACTTCCCCTCGGATCCGAAGTGTATGTTTTGGAAAAGAAGGATAAGAAGTTACTGAAATCTTTGTATAAAGAGGAAAAGAAAGATTCTGAAAAGGCAATTGTTGAGGACGACATATTTGAGTCAATTTTTGGAGCAGAACAAGAGGAGAAGGATAACAAACTAGAGGTTATTGTAAAAAGCTCTTCCCAAGGCTCCCTAGAAGCATTGAAAAAATCTTTAGAGAAAATTAAGAAAGATGAATTTATCGTTGATATTATTGCTGATGGAGTCGGAGATGTTTCCAATAAGGATGTTGAAATGGCATCATTATCAAAAGCTATTGTTTTAGGTTTTGAGGTAGGTTTAGAGAAAGGAGTTGAGGATGTTGCAAAGAAAAATAATGTTTTGATCCGAACTTATTCAATAATCTATAAACTAGTAGAGGAGATTGAGGATGCACTTGATATGCTTGCGACACCTAAAGAGGCGGAAGAAGAGATTGGGAATGGAACTATAAGGATGATATTCACTCTCTCAGATGGGACGAGCGTATTAGGAACGCGAGTAAAGGAGGGTATTCTAAAGAGAGATTGTAAATGTTATGTAGTTCGTAATGATGAGATTATTGGTGAAGGGAAAATAATATCTTTGAAGATACAAAAAGAGACAGTACATGAGGTAAAACAAGGAGAGGAATGTGGAGTTATATTGGATACAGAAATTGAAGCATCAGAAGGAGATGAGTTGTATTGTTATAAGGTTTTAAGATAATATAACGATTGACAGAAACCCTATAAGGGTATAAAATAGGCCTTGAACTATTTTCAGGTATTGTAAAAACCGATATATGATGATAACCTAGAATATATGGCATTAACTAAAAACGAAAAACAAACTATAATCGAGAAATTCGCCCTCCACGAGGGTGATACTGGTTCACCTGAAGTTCAGATAGCCATTTTAACTGCCGAAATTGAGAGATTAAGTGAACATCTTAAGGTACACAAGAAGGATAATCATTCAAGAAGAGGTTTGCTTCAAAAGGTTGGGAAACGAAGAAGGCTTTTGCAATATATACAAGGAAATGAACCTGAAAGGTATAAGACTTTTGCTAAGAAAATCAAAATCTAACAGTTACTTTTTAAATAACTTTCTTTTTTTTCTTTCTCTTGATATAACTACTAGGTTAATAACTTAGTTATTTTAATATATATAATATTTTTTATTTACATAAATGAGTTCTAATTATAAAGTACACGAATTTGAAATGGATGGACGTAAATGTTCATTTGAAACAGGAAAGATGGCCTTGCGATCAGAGAGTTGTGTTTTTGCAAGGATGGGAGATACTGTTGTCGAGGTTAATGTTAACACCTCCCCAGCTAGGTCGGATAGTGAATACTTCCCCATGTCTGTTGAATATGTCGAGAGGTTTTTTGCATCAGGTAAAATTAATGGTTCTAGATTTGTTAAAATCGAGAGATACCCTAGTGATGATGCTATTTTGAAGGCAAGGATGATAGATAGAGCACTAAGATCACGATTCCCACATGACTATAGAGATGAATTAAGCTTAGTCGTAACGGTACTGTCCTACGATGAAGAGAATGACCCATTGATATTGGCTATTAATGCAGCTTCTATTGCATTAATGAACTCTACCGCTCCGTTTGACGGTCCAGTCGCTGGAGTAAGGATAGCGATGGAGGAGGACGAGACTAAGGCTGAATATCGAGCTATAGAGGAAGATGTCGACGAGAAAAATAAACTTAACTATATCCTTGGTGGAAACGGGGAAGTATTTACAATGATTGATGCTGGTTGTTATGAAGTTCCAGAAGATGAAGTAATGGCCGCAATGGAGATGGGACTATCTGAGATGAATAAATGGATTAAGGAACAGGAGACTTTTATCAAGATGTTAGATAAAAAGGAGAGAGAGTATATCTCTTTCAAACCCGATGAAGATATGATCAAGGGAATCTCAGAATTTTTAGGTAAGAAGGTCCTAGAAAATCTTTTAGCTGGAGAGAGAGATAAGCATGAAGAAACAAAAGAGAAAATGTTTAAAGAATTTGAAGGTAAATACTCTAAGTCCAATATGATTGAAGCCTATGATAAGCTGCTTAAAAAAGCAATGAGAAGATATGTTCTAGAAGAGAAGAAGAGAGCTGATGGAAGAGGATTTGATGATATCCGAGAGATGGAAGCTGAAGTTGATCTTCTACCAAGAGTCCATGGTTCTGGTTTGTTTACCAGAGGTGTTACACAGGTTCTTTCTATAGCTACTTTGGGACCTCTAAGTGATGCCAAGTTAATAGACGATATGCTGGGAGAGAAAAAGAAGAGATATATGCACTACTACAATGATCTCCCCTACGCCTATGGAGATGCAAAAAGAGTTAGACTTTCCCCAAGTAGGAGGGCAATAGGACACGGTATGCTAGCAGAGAAGGCACTCGTTCCAGTTATACCATCTGAAGCTGAATTCCCATATACAATTCTACTGATGTCAGAAGTACAAGGAGAGAACGGCTCAAGTTCTATGGCTTCTGCATGTGGCTCAAGTTTAGCATTGATGGCAGCGGGTGTCCCTATTAGGAAGTTAGTTGGAGGCATTGCATGTGGTTTGGTTAAACATGAGGATGGGACATTCGATGTGTTGACAGATATGCAAGGTGTTGAGGATTTCTATGGAGATATGGACTTCAAGGTTACTGGAACTAAAGATGGAGTTACTGCAGTTCAAATGGATAACAAGATAGGGGGACTCTCAATGGATATTGTAAAGGTAGCATTTGAAAAGTGCAAAGCTGCTAGAGAAAAAGTTCTCGAGGTTATGGAGAAAGCTATTTCAGAACCTAAAGAAAAACTCTCAGAGTTTGCTCCTAAGGTTGCAAGGGCAGAAATACCAGTAGATAAAATTGGAGAGTTAATAGGACCAGGCGGAAAGAATATTAGGGAATTAACTGAAAAGACTGGAGCTGAAATCACAGTCGAGGAAGATGGAACTGTAAATATTTACTCATCTAATCAAGAATCAATAGATAAGGCCATGGAGTATGTAGAGAAATTAGGGATGGTTCCTGAGGTTGGAGAAATTTATGAGGGTAAAGTTGATGGCATAATGGATTATGGAGCATTTATAGAGATTGCCCCCGGAATTTCAGGATTAGTCCATGTTTCAGAAATAACTGATGGATTTGTAAAAGATGTCAGAGAGCATCTTAAAGAGGGTGATATTGTCAAAGTAAAACTAGTAGCGAAAGATAGAGATGGAAAGCTCAAACTTAGTATTAAACAAGCTAAGGAGGAGAGCTCTAAAAAAGACTAATTAAAAGATTAATTCTTAGTAATCTTTGCTATATAAAATCCCATCATTTCAGATGATGGGATTATTCTTATAGTTTTAACCATATCCTTGTGATAGTTATTTCCACTCCAATGTGTTAAGCCCCCTCTTATATGTTTTTTAGATTCTTGAAAACGATTTTGTTTAACAAGAGCAATATCTTCGATTTTAGCATTGCTATGCCTGTTAATCAGATATGATACGGTCCCTTCATTTTCCTCTGGTTCTAGTGTGCATGTAGAGTAAACAAGAGTACCACCAGTTTTAAGACCTATGAATGCAGACTCAATTAATTCTTTTTGTAACTTTGTAAAGTGTTTAATTCTTTTAATACTCCAAAATCTCAGGGGATTTCTTCCTCTTAGATATATTCTTCCCTCGCCACTACAAGGAGCATCCAAAAGTATCCTATCAAATTGATCAGGATATTTAACTCCTATATCTCTACCATCCCCATGATCAATCTTTACATTCTGAGCACCGAACTGTTTAAGAACAGTTCTCAATGAATTAATTCTTTTTATCTCTAATTCATTGGCGAGGATATCTGCTCTGTTATTTGTTAGCTGAGCTATGTGAGTTGTCTTACTTCCTGGGGCAGCACACATGTCCAGAATTCTTTCATCTGATTCCGGAGTAAGTATCAAAGTCGCTAGGATACTAGATAGATCTTGTATATAGAAGTTTCCTTTTTCATACTCTTCTAACTTTGACATATCGGATTTATCCTTGTTCTCAACAAAGTAAGTATTTGGAGCCCAGGGAATATCTTTTAGTATTACACCTTTTTGTTTTAATGAGTGAAGCGTCTTATCGGTATCTCTTTTTAAGTCATTTAGTCGTATAGTTGTTTTTGCTCTTTGTAAAAAAAGGTTTTTAACCTGTCCTTTTGAAAACCTTAAAATACTTGCTATACGTGACAGAAATATGTCCTCCTTTGTATAATACTTTCTTTTAGAATAGTTTCTGTTTCTAGATTTCTTGTAATTATTTCTTTTTCTTTTTCTCATATCTTTCCTCGTAAATATTGGATAATGCTACTTACTACCAACCCAGTGGTTTCAGTTCTTAAAATATTTCCTTCCAATTTAATAAATTTAAATCCTTTCTCTTTCAAAATCTCCAAGTCTCTACTGTTCCAGCCTTTTTCAGGTCCTATTGCTAGAATAATTGGTTTCTTGATATCGATACTCTCCAAATATTCTCTTAAGGAAAAAGTATCAACATTCTCTGTAGCAAGACACAGTTTGTTAGAATTTTTCTCTACTTCTAGTTTATGTATACTTATNGGTTTTTCAATTATTGTTGGCTTTATATTCCTAGATTGTTCTGTGGCATCTTTGACAATCTCTTTCCAAAGCNNATATTCTCGTACAGCNTTGTTTTTCTTAATGTGGGAATATTGAGATTGGATAGGGATAATCCTATCAACTCCTATTTCTACACTTTTTTCAATAACGAAACGGAATTTATTATTCCCAATTAAAGATTGTATTAATGTAAGCCCTATTTCATCTTTTCCCTTCTTCTCTTCTATTCTCTCTAAGATTTCTACCTCTACAGATTTCCCATTGACATTGGTTATTCTTGCAAGCAAAATTGTATCGTAAGTTTCAACCTCTATAAAATCTTCAACTGCGAGATGTAACTTCTCAATTACAAAAATACTATCTGAATCAGAAAGGTGTGTAATATCATTTTCATCTAATTTGTGTCTAATAAAAAAGCGATGCATACCCAATTATATCATCTGACTTGACAGAGATACTATTAAATAATCATAATTATGTATTAAATAACTAAATTTATGAAACTATTAAATGGAAAACATACCCAGCGTATATTGGATGATATTGATAGGAGCTGTTACTGCCTTTGTTTGTTTTGTGCTCTATCAGTTTGCAATGTTACTTAGGGAATCTACGGGTGCTGTAAAGGATAGTAGAAAAATAATTAATGATGCAAAGAAACTTGTAGATAATGCTAATGAAATAATTGAAGAAGCTACTACAATTGTCAAGACATTAAAGGGGACCGTTCTTCAGATTAATCAAGCTGTTTTAGTACCTGTAAAAAAAATAGGGGAGGTATTCGGTTTAGCAGAAAGTTTTTCTAAAGGATTGAAATCAAAGAAAAACAGTTAATTTTGAATTGATATTGCTGTTTCAAGACTGTATGATAAATAAATGAGATTAACTCCACATCAAAAGAAACAGTTAAGGATAGTTTTAATTTTACTGATTGGTATTCCTCTCACTAGTTTTGCCGTGTATAAAGGGGTTCAGTATGTATCAGATGCATCGGCAGATCCTACTCCTCGCGATGTTCTTCTCTCGAATGTGACCATGAGCGCAGCATCAATAAGTTGGGTTACAGAGAAAAAAGTAGAGACCTATGTTGTCCCAATTGTTAATGGAACAGAGCAGAATCCTGTTGGGGATAGAAGAGGAATCGGTGAAAGATTTACCCATTATGCAGAGATTACAGGTTTGGAACCATCTACTAAATATTCTTTTATCATTCTTTCAGATGGGGAGGAGTATAAGGAGGGTACAGATAGTGTATATGAATTTACGACAGCACCAGTTCTAGGCGAGACTCCAACTCCTAACGCTGTTACAGGGACAGTCTCTGGGGGTGGAGCAGATGATTCACTAGTGTATATTATTTTAAAGGATAAATCTGCATACCCAGTTTCTGCTGCTGTTCCTCCGAATGGGAACTGGATAATTGACTTATCTTCAATGAAGAGTATAGAAGATTATGAAACAGTAAGAATTTCTGATCAACAAGAGATAGTACTGATTGTAAAAGCTGGAGAAGGAAATGGATTTATTTTGGAGGATTCATACTCTTCCATCTTTAATAGTGATGGGACTCTTAACATTGCTATCGCCTTGGAATTGGCTGAGATACAGGGAGCATTATCTTATTTCCCCCCACAATCAATATTAGGAACAAACTATCAAGAACCCGAACCAGAGGAACCAGATCCCGAACCAGAAGATCCGGAGCCAGAGCCGGAAGATCCAAACCCTATCGTTACTCAGGATTCCAGGATTAAGCACGATATACCTTGGTCTAGTATACCCGTTGGAATAGGTGGTACTCCAGATTTACAATACGGAGAAGAAACTATTCAGGTAACGAATTTAACTGATACTAGCTTTACAATAGTTTGGAGATCCGCTCAACAGGAAGAAGGGTATGTAATGTATGGGACTGATAGGAATGATTTGTCTAATGAGATTAGAGATACTCGTGATAATTATTCATCGATGAATCCTTACATATCTCATTTTGTTGAGAGTGATACTGTGGAACCTGAGACTACCTACTATTTTGAGATATACTCAGGAACCAATAAATATGATGATGATGGAGAGAAATTTTATCTAACAACATTTGCTACTCTAGCTTCTCCTCCTCCACTTGATATTAGAGATGGAACACTTATTAACTCTCAGAGCCTATCAGATTGGATAGTTGTTTTTTCAGTCATTGATAATGATGAACTGGGGAGTTCTGGAAGCTCAACTTTAATTTCAACTTTACCTGATGAGAATGGAGAGTGGTATGTGACAGTTGGGGATGTAAGAAACGGGAATGGGACAACATACTTCTCATACTCGGATTCCGACATCTTACAGGCCTTTGTATTAGGTGCTGAATCAAAGAAGTTTGATTTCGGTTTAGGTCAGAATGAATTAGAAATTGATTTATCAACAATTTCCGATGGAATATCCTCTGGTAGGGTTGATTTACTCGCAGATTATGGCATACTTAAGATAGAGTAGATTGAGACATTTTTATAGATGAAAAGGATATTAAACAAGTTAAAACCAGTAGCATTACTTCTCGGGATGAGTATTGTCTCCACATTTGTAGTATTTGTTGTAAACAAGAGTGGTATAAGGCCTAGGTCATTAGAGGCAGATGTTATGCAAGAATCAATACAAGGAGTTGAGAGCCCAGAGACATCTACAGTTGTAGATACATCTGTACCATTGGAGGTAGAGGAAAAAGGAGATGATGCAGAGGTTCTTTCAGCACAGAGTGGAAACAATTTTCTCTATACTTGCGGAAATAAGAAAAAGTCATATATACAATCAGATTCGTATTGTGTTCGAACGGGTGAATCACAGATCGAATTTACTAAGGAAAAGAAGGCAACTGATAATGGCTCGGGGAGAGTTAGTGTAGGTGCAGATATAGTTCTTGCTAAGGTGACAGTTCCCTTAGAGCTTTTATCTGGTGTTGAAGTACCGGATTCAAATAGAGAGATTACTTCTGAGAAGCCAACTCTAAAGCCGGCTGGAGAGCAGATAAGTATTAAAACAGTAAATATGCTTGTGCCTCCTAATACAAAAATTTGGGAATATAAACCATTTGATGAAGATATACCTTTTGAATTTGATTATATAACTGCTTTCTTTGCCAAGCTTACCTCCCCATCTGAAAGTGATGGGAAAATTGGAGTAGAGACTGAAATACCAAACGATTGTTCCAGCGCTGATAATAAGAGCAATGTAAATCCAGATAAGTCAAACAAATTCTCAGAATTTATTTATGATTCGGTATATAGATATCCTGGAGAAAAAGAAGAACTAACGGAGGATGAAGCAATCGAGGAGTGTTCTGACAAAGATAGATATATACAGTGGCATGGAGATTATGAGGCATGTAAGATGAGTACAGGAGCACAGGTAATAGAGAGAGTCAAAAGAATTACAGATTGGGGAGCGATATTGGAGAATTTTATTAAATGTGAAATAAATAATGATCCTGATTGTATAAGTACTGAGGATATAATCGTTAAGATGGATTCGCCATTTGGTTCTAATGAGGATTGTCTTCCAGGTAAAGCATGTACAAATGCATTTATGAATAGAAGATCAGAAGTTGCTGTTGCACCAAATTCCTCTGCTAGTCAGAAATATTACTACTTAACACCTTGTGAAGCATATGTTCAAGGATTGACTGATAAGGTTGATATCTCGTGTGCATGGGATATGTCACATTTGTTCAACGAAAGAAAGGTAAATGAGTATGATGATTTGCCAACTGTGGATTCAACTCTCACAAATGAGGAGTATATAGAGTTTATAAATGAAAAGATAAAAAGTCAGAGGGGAGATGCAGAAGAAATTAAAATTGATAATTAATAATTAAATTTTATATTATATAAAAATGGGTGTATCAAAGAACATATACGGTTTGTTCACTAAATTTAAATCCGTAATATCTAAAGAAACCTTCAAAATAGCGTTCGTTTCAATATTCGGAATGTTTATTTTCTTTGGAACTTTCAACACATATGCTCAAGTTCTGTCTCCTTCTTGGGAGGGTACTAAGATATTCCACAATACTGCCTCAGAGGCAGATGAGGATGAAGATAATATGAATAGTAGGGAAGGGACAGAAGCTTTAAATAGTGCTTGGACGGTTTTCTCACTTTTGGCTCCAGAACTAACATCCGCTGAAGCACTGGCTCCAGATGACCGGATTCCATATGATCTAAGAAGAGGATTATTAGGATTGACAGATGATGCAGCTACAGCTGCCTATGCTATGTACCCTAAAATTAGTGTGTATGACCATCTTGCTCAACAATGGGTTCCTGGATATAATCCAGGTACTGTTGGAATATATGCAGCCGATAGTGGATATGTTGCTTTACAAAGCAGTGGGATAGACCTGTTATGGATTCGTGTTGTAAACCTCTCTTATATTCTTTTTGTAATAATAATGATAGTCGCTGGTTTCATGATTATGTTTAGACACAAATTGGGTGGGCAGACAGTCGTCACATTGGGGACGGTTCTTCCGAGAGTTATCATCTCTCTTCTTTTAGCTACATTTAGTTTCGCTATCGCAGGCTTGGTCATAGACTTTGTTGGTTTCTTAAATGGTTTTGTGGCATATGTCTTGGGAGGTGCAGATGGAGTGCAGCCGATCTATGGTTTAGGTAATCTGATGCAGGGAGCTATAGGGGGCTGGGATGACTTGCCCAAGATATTTCTCAAATTTGCAGCTTTTGGTGTTTGGAAGAAAGACAGTGCAATTGGGATACTTAATTTAATAAAGGAAGGATTTAAGTTCTTAATTAATCCTGTAGGACAGAGTCTTAAGATTGGTTTTTGGGGTTTGTTAATAGGTTCTGTAGTCATAGGTATTGTTTTCTTAGGTGCTATAAGAGTTGTCATTATTCTTTTTAAATCATACTTTCAATTGTTACTAAGTGTTATTATTGCCCCTATCCAAATAACCTTGGGAGCTATACCTGGCAACTCTAAAATGATAAAAAATTGGTTNTTCTCATTGTTAAGAAGTGCNATGGTGTTTCCAGTTGTGTTATTTATTGTTAATCTTCCGAATATTCTGGAGGGANATCTTGCCGTTAATCTACCTTCGAAACTTGTTTTTNAGGAANGTGATAATACGTGGTTTNCAAANATNGATGTAGCTATGATAGTTGAGTTATTCTTTAGAGTATTTGTTTTATTCTTTGCTGCNCAGGCACCTAAGTTCTTGGAGGCTGTATTCCCACCTGATAAATCACAGGCCTTTGCAGAAGCTATGGGTGGAGCGAAAACTCAGATGTCTAAGATTCCTTTAATAGGTAAAGTGTTTAAAGAAAAAAGACGATAAAATATGGCGGATCAAGCTAAAACTAAATCAGAAAATTATGACGCTTTAGGGGGGATATTTGATTTTATCTTTGAAGAATCAAAAAAACCTCCTCAACAGCGAAGGCCTGTTCGCCCCAAGAAACCAATTTCTACAATGGGGAATGAGGATCTTGCTGATAATATTCTCGCAGCTTTAGCTGCTCCAGGTGTTTTTATTTCAGATTCAGCAGTTGAGGCTTTTAATGATGCAACTGATTATGAGATTGCGAGATTGAATATTGATCAGTCACGGAATATCAAATTTACCACAAGAAATATTATTGATTTGTTTAAAGATCCCGATGCTTTTATGAAGAAAGCTTCTGATAGAGCTAAGGCCCAAAGGAAAGCTGGGAGAGCTCTCTTTTTAGGAAGAGTAGTTACTGACTTCATAGTTACTGGATGGGCTCGAAAATATGGGAATAAAGATATTCTAGATGCCACTTTGGCCATGTCATCTGCCAAGAAAAAGGAAGAAAATTACAAAAAAGCTAGAGCTATGGGTCAATATCTTGGTAGTGGAATATCAAGTGAAGCTGGGAGAGAAGATTATAGTACATATGAACTCCCACAAACAGGTTTTATGGTTGACAGAGCTATAAATCTTGCGGGACAAGATGCATTTAGAGAGGATTGGGAGAATTTAAGTCTTGATGATAAAACCTATTTTACTGAACTTCTTGTTAAAGGTGATTCTCGAATTATGCAAGAGCTTAATACAAACGAAAATACACTTGAAGTTGTAGAAAGGGGTCTTGCTAGGAGATTCGGATCAAAAGTTGCGAAAAATTTTGACAAGGCAATCAAACCAATTTCAAAGATGTCAGGTATCGAACTAGTAAAAAAACGTGTTGAAACGGAGCAAGAGAGACTGGTAGATCGAGGGGAAATACCTGAATCTAATAAAATTGTAAAAGGGACAAAAAGATTTGATGAAGAGGTAAGAAAAAGAATGAAAGTTCGTCCCGAGGATGAAATTAGAAAGGAATTAATAACTAAAGGTTATAGGGGTGACAAATTAGAGGAAGAGTTAGTAAAAAGAAGAAGAGACTCTTCTATAGGTAGGGATTATGGAACAAATATAGATATTACTAATCCGAAGTTCTACATTATGCTTGAGGAAGCCCATTTGCAGAGAAAGATAGGTGAATCAAAAGGAGAGGATAGGAGGGCATATCAGAGGGCCCTCTATGTTGTAAAAGGATATAAAGCTGATATAACTGAGCAAATAAGTAACCTAAAGAATCTGTATGAATTGGAGACAGACCCGAATATAAAGAAGAAGATTAGAGCAGAAATCAATGAGGCTAGAAGCGGTGTAAACTTACTAAATGCAAAAGGGGTTTTTGCATTTTTGGGTAAATCTGAAGGATATATTAATTCACTACGCAATGTCTGGCTTCCAAAAGGGGGGAATGTTTTTCAGAGCATATTTGTAAATCAGAATTTTTTTGATGAGGCGAAAAATACTATAGCAAACCCGTTATCGAAAGACAAAATTTCTGCCGGAAAGTATAAGGTAAATGGGAAAAAAGAGAATTGGTCTGTTGAATTTTTGTATAGTAAAGGGGGTAGTGGGCTAAAAGGTGCCTGGAATGATATGGGGGAGGTTCTTTATTATGGAAATCCTAAGACATGGATAAGAACTCTCTATACTGGGGAGGGATTTGCTTGGTTATCTAATAAAAGAAAGCTAGGCGTATCCAGACTAGTCGGAGAATTAGGGGATGAGGAGTTATCAAAATATGTTAAGCAGGCTTTGGGATCTATTGACTTGAAGGATATTGATAACACAATAAGTAGCATAATGAATAAAATAAAGTTGTCTAATAAAAATGGGAAACTAAATATACAACAACTACAAAAGTTAGAAAAGCTACTGAACAGTTCTGCTAAATTTAAAAAACTAGCCAGAACCTTTAGTACACTAACAAGATTTAAAACTCAGGTTGAAAATTATATAAAAGAGAAAGTAACTGAAGTAGCTAGACAACAAGTCCTAAAATTTTTAGAAAGAGAAGCTGTAAAAAAATTTATAATTAAATATGGAGGGCAAAAAGCCCTTGCAACTATGACAAAGTTTGCTGCTGAGGGTAGTATTAAAGTAGCTCTTGAAGGTTTAACAAGCACAATTGCTGCATTCTTAGGTCTTCCAGCAACACCTGTTGGCTCAGCAATTGCAGCTGCAATAACTGCAATAGCCGTAGAAATTGTTTGGCGGGTAGGGAAACTTCTAATTAAGACTCAAGTAAAAATTATTAAATTAGAGGTCCAATTTTTCTCCATAATACTTCTTGGCTTTATTGGGATGTTCTTTTTAATGATGGCTATGACAGGAGATTCTGTTAGTAGTTATAATAAAATTCATTTTAAAGCCAATCAAACTGTACCTAAAGATGTTAAAACTTGTAGTGCCTATGGTTTTGGAGAAGACCCCCAGGATGATGATGTTAACTGTAGGAAGAATGTCCCTATCCCAGATATCCCTTGTTTAAATGTTGAAGAAACTATAAAACTGGCTAAAACATGGTTAAGCTGGCAGGATATTAACACATCAACATCTCATGTAGAGGAGTGTCTAGGAGATGTTTTGCAAAGATCATTAGATGCTGGAATTGATCCAATCTTTTCTGTTGCAATATGGATACATGAATCTGCGGCAAGTAACTATGATGCCTTTAACTATCCAATAGAGGATTTCGGGATACATGGAGGTGGTGTTCCAACAAACGATTTTAATGCTCAAATAGAATTTTGGTTAAACTACCCGGATTACGTGTACGGTATTTGTGTAGAACATAATCTCGAAAACTTTATAGCATATTACTGGTTTGGGAATCCAAGTTGTGAACCTGAAAGCCAATTTGAAGCAGAAGAAATACAGAGATATATAAGTGAGTTGGAGATGATATATAGTAGAATTACTAATGGCGGTTCATGTTCTGTGCTTCCAAATTGGCCATCTGATGGAAGTGGAGGCGGAGGAGGAGGGGGTGGGGGTGGTCCCGATGCACCTGATCCTCAGCCTCCTGTAACAGATGAGGAGTGTATTATAGGGACTGATTCCATATATTGTACTCAAGGTTGGAAAGATGTTCATTGTTGGTCTCACCAGAATATGAAAGCCGTTTATCCTGTAGATTTAGGTTATGTTAATACGATTACTGCCCCCCAATTCTGTGGTCTACCAGGTGCAGAATGCAAGGTTACAAGTAACACATCTCTTTATTGCTATAGTAAAAGCACAGGAGGAGATGTTTACCAAGGGGGTATAGTTGATCTATACGCTAGCTATGGTGGATTAGAGTATAATTTCCATTTGATACACGTTCAACTATTCCAAGGGGTTACGGTAGGAAAGCAACTTGGTGCTGGAGAGGGAGTTGCAAGTGTGGAAAAAGATCTAACGATAGGGAACTGTTGGACCGGTAAGCACCTACATATATCGATAAAACAGAACGGAGGGGTCGTTGATCCCCTTAAGACTCTTCAGAGTTTTAATTGTCAGGTGCCCAATGAAGGTGGGTGTGCAGACTCTCCTTGTTGTGTAAATTGTGCCTGTCAGGATCCTTGTATAACTAATTGTTCACA
>JGI24025J20009_10000442_pt1 | contig 31986 bp, 35 predicted proteins | sample Cruoilmetagenom3_FD_20009 | JGI IMG/M metagenome (IMG submission 20009) | reverse complement strand
GGCCGCCAAGATCGATTTTCTAAGAGTGTTTCGCATAGCAATTCCCTTTTACTGTGCGCCCTGATGCATCTGAGCGTCAAAGCCGAATAAAAACAAGTTTTAGATCAATCAGAATATGTGAAAAATCCCACTGCCTGATGATGATCTAGTGAATAGCAGACCGATTGTTTGATGCGGATGGGGTCGATCCCCCATCGTTTAGGGACACCATCGTTTAGGGACAGGGCGCTTTGGTCCATTGGCCTGCGAATTGTCCACAAGCGCACATGTTCTGCTGTCACAGAGCATCGACTTTCCAACCGGCGTCTGTTTGCTTGACCGCGACAAAATATCGGTCGCCAGAAACAGAATCGTCCAAAAAGCCGTGCCGCTCAATCTCAACTGCAATAAACTTCTTACTACCCTTGAAAGGCTTTCGGAATGACATGCGGTTCCATCGCGCCTTCTTCATTTCAAGTGTGACCTCGGGCCGTCCCTCCAACCCTTCAGGGTAATTGCCAAGAATGGGTTCAAGCAAAGCGGTAACACTGTCCCCGCGCTAGTCGTTCCACGCGCCATCTGGGTCGGAGGCCCAGTCGTTAAAATGCGCCATGTTTATCATTCCTGCGCTTGAGCCCCGGCCGGTCCGCGAAGTCTGCAAACAATCAGTCGTTTCGGCACCTTCGAGCAGATCCAGTGTTCCTAGCGATTCAGTGTTGTAGACTACACTATACCGGCGCGGTTCCACCCCTTCCTGACCGAGCGTGATATTCTTCGCTCCCATGCAATCGGCCGTCGCAATACGACTTTCGTTTCTGTGGAAGGTGACCCCCCCGCTGACTGTGATCAAAGCGCGATTTTGATCAACGTCCAATTGCGAATTCTGGTCCTTCAGCCTTGACGAGGTACTCATGCACCCAGTGCCGACTTTTACCGACAGTGTTTGCGTGGCTTGATCATAAGTCGGGCAGATAAATGACACTTTTGCTTGCGCCGCGCTAGCCTACATGGCGAGGCCTGCACCGGCCAGAATGATTGCCGATTGGGCAATAAATGAGCTTCTCATTGCGGGTCTCCTTGGTGAACAATGTCTGTTATCTTGCCTTGCATTCTGACTGGCAATTTTGATTGGGGAAATGGGGGCGATCACCCATCACAATGCTCGCTGCACTCGCGCCGACGTACAAGTTGGCAACAGCACAGATTTGCAAGCTGACAAGAAACCGATTTAAGACACTGCCGAAGCGGCTATTTTTAGGGGAGATGGGCACAATAATGGCGACTAATCGTGCAATCATCGCTGATGATCATGCCATCGTGCGCAACTCGCTTGCTGCGATCCTGCAAGATATTGGCGACGTTGAAATTGTAGCGCAGGCCGAGAATGGGTTGGAAACCATCGCTCTGGTCAAGCAACATTTGCCCGATCTGTTGCTGCTCGATGCCGCTATGCCGCTTGCGCGCGGGGTCCAAGTTTATGGCGAGGCCCGCCGCTGGTCGCCGGATACGCGCATCATCGTTGTGACCGGCTTTACCGGCACATCTATGCTGGCTGATTGGTTGTCAGCAGGCGTCGATGGGCTGTTTTTGAAAAGCGCTGATCCAGAAGAGATGAAAACTGGCTTTGGTCAGGTCATCGCGGGCGGCAAATTCGTCTCTCAAGCTGTGGTGGACAAGTTGGAGGCGGCGCCAGAGCGCGAGCCTTTGACCGATCGCGAACGCGAGGTACTCGCTCTGCTGGCTGCGGGCCATCAAAACATGGCCATCGGAGACAAGCTGTTCATCAGCCCCAAAACGGTCGAGAAACATCGAGCCAGCCTGATGGCAAAACTGGGCGTCAATTCGGTCTCGGCATTGTTGACCTATGCCTTGCGAGAGGGATTGCTGGACGAACATCGCCAGCTATGAACGGGCCAGCTATGAACGGGCCAGCTATGAACGGGCCAGCTATGACTTTAGCCGCCCCACCTGCTCCTAAAATTCGATGGGGTATCCGCCCCATGTTGATCAATCTGGCGCTGGCCTACCCCTTGCCATGATCAAGCGTACTGTCTTTCAATTCAGAGCCGTTATCTGGCGGTTATTTGTGGTTTTGCTGGCCCTGTCTGCTGCCTTTGGCGCGCCTGTGGCTGCGCAGACAGCTGGTGATGCACCAAGCGAACTGGCGGCCGTCTCTCTGCCCAGTGGCAACAACCATGTGCAGCCATTCGCCGACCTGCGGCACCTGATCATAGACATGGCCTAGCTTGATCCCGAATTGGCATTGAGCAAGCGCGCCGACTTTGAAGCACTGCAAAGCCCATGGGTGGATTTTGGTGACCGCGATGGGGCCATTTGGCTGCTGATGCGGGTGCGTAATGACAGCCAGCGGCCGGGCGAATGGATGGTCGATATCCAGCGCCCCTTTGTCGACCAATTGCTGGTCCAGAAATTGGCAACAGATCAATCGCCGCAAACAATATTGAATGTCGACCGATCGACCCATTTCGACGAGCGACCAATCGTCAGCCAATATCTGGTTGCCCCCCTTTGGATGGAAGCGGGCGAAAGCGCGGACATCTTGATTGGCATGCGGTCATCAACCGGCAGTTGGATGCCGGTGACCTTCACCACGCCGGAACGCACGCGCACTGCGCATGTGCAAGAAGCGCGCACCAATTGGCTGCTCAATGGTGCCATGCTTTCGGTGGTGATCATCGCGCTGATTATGGGCCGCCTGGTTGGCTGGCCATTGGTCATCGCCTTTTCATCCTATGTCGGCCTCAGCGCGCTGTTTGTGGCCAATAATGAGGGCTACCTTCATCGCTTTGTCTGGCCCGGATCAATGGGCGCCTATGAACCCGTCAATCTGTTAATTTTGTGCGGGATGATGATCGCTGTGCTGCAATTTGCGCGATTGTTTGCCGGACTGCGCAATCATCGCCCCCGAGTAAATCGAGCAGTTACAGCGTTACAATTGGTGTTGAGTGTCGCTGCTCTGGCAAGCGTATTTTGGTGGCAGGCGGATGCTGTGCGGTGGAGCATTTTCGTGCTCGTCCCCTTCGTTGCCTTTGCCTATTTCAGCACGGCCATATTGGCGTGGAAGGACAAAGTGCTAGGCGCGCTTCCCTTTTTGCTGGGCTCACTAGCCATCGTGTTCACGGTCGCAACGATAGCCGCCGTATCACTCTGCCCCGGCGCTTTCCCATTGACCGTCGCGCTCGACTATTTCCATGCTACAGTGTTGTTCGAAAGTCTGGCATTCTTGGTTGCCATTCTGGTCAGGATGTTGGCCATTCAAGCAAAGCTAAATCGGTCGCTGCAAGCCGAGGTTTCCAGCTCTAACGAGAAGCTGAAACTAGCCGAAAACTTACAAGAAAGCCGCGAAAGATACGACCAGGCGCGCAACCGCGCCGATGGCCTGCGCGCCCAATTGGCATCAACCTCACATGATTTGCAGCAACCTTTGCTGTCTTTGCGGCAAGAACTGGCAGAGATATCCGCGCGCGACCCCGAAGCAGCAGCCAATTTGCAGGCCGCCTTGACCTATATCGAAAGGGTAACCGAGGCTGGGTTGAGTGACAGCAAGTCTGAACCGGCGGATCATTTGATGGCCGGAGAGGCGCAGGATAGCGGCGACGAAGACTTCCCTATCTCCGCTGTTCTGGCCAATTGCGAAGCCATGTTTCGCGCTGAGGCTGAGGCTGGCGGCGTTCGCATGATCGTTCGACCATCTTTGTCGATTGTGCGAACAGAACCGATTGAACTGATGCGAACGGTCAGCAATCTGATCTCCAATTCACTGAAACACGCACAGCCAAGCAAGCTGTTGATCGCATCGTAAGACCGCCACGACCATGTCCTGCTGCGGGTGATCGATAATGGCGTTGGCATGACCGAGAATGAGCTGGCTGAGGCCACCAATGCCTATGCCAAAGGCGATGCCAGCGATGGCCATGGATTGGGCCTGCATCTGGTCAATAACTTTGGTCAAAGGCCGGGCCATCGGTTTACGATGCAATCCGCCCCGAACAAAGGCACCTGTATTACAATACACATTCCCAAAGGCGAAAGCCGCTGATCTCATTGGGGTTTTGACCCCATGGCGGTTGCACAAATGCAGCTCCATTATCGTAAGAAAGGAGCCACCGATGCCAAACCCAACCTCATTGTCCCAGCGCGTTCTGTTGTTGGCGTGGATCTCCGCATTTTCAATTGCTTGCGCGCCTGGCAAAGATGCCGCTGAAAGCGCGCCGGTCCCAGGCAATGCGATCGACTGCCAAGCGGGCGAAGATCTGGTGTTCGCTGGAGAGGTTCAGGACGATTTTGGCCTAAGCATAAATGTGTGTCTGAAGCCGAGCCAAGCCGAGCCTCTTGTGAGCATCCACTATTCTGGCGAAGGGGGCACCCGAACCGTGGCGTGCAAACCATCTCAATGTTCAGGCACCATCGACTTTAGCCACTATGTGCGCCCGCGTTTCAGCATTCTCACCCTGACTTGGCGCGACGAGAACGGCGTGCAGCGAATTGTCGAAACATTCGACGCGCAATTGTTGGACAGCGAACCGCTCCACCATGTCAGCCATTCATGGACGCCGTTCGAGCCGCAAGGGGCCGCTGCCCAGCCGCAAAGCTATCCAGTGACGCCACAAACAAATCCACTATCGCTGCTGAGGCTCGATCAGCTCTTGGCGACCTAGATTGCTTGGGGCTGCATATATTCCAGCAAGCCCCCTATGCGCTCAAAAGAAATCGCAAATGGGTAAACTATCCATATCATGCGGCATGACCCAAAAATCACCCGTCCAACATGGGGTGGTTAAGATCGCGCCTCGATATCACACCGGCGATATCGCTAAGGCGACATGCCCTGCCACCTTACTGGCACATCTGACATTGCCACCAGCGACACAATACTTCAACGCGAGCGAGCACATGTCCAACTGCATTTTTGGCTAGCCAATCCATCATGCGCAGCTAGAAGCCACGCACAAGCCGACTGCCGAAAGGGTCAGTTACCAAATGCAACAATCGACGGATCACGCCCCAGATCAGTTCAAAGATCTTTCCGCAGGCGAAACTGGCCGCTGGTTGTTGCTGGCATTGGTCAGCTTGGTGTTCTTTGTCACAACTGGCGGGACATTCTCGTCTTTGGGTGTGCTTCTGCCTGCAATGGTGGCAGAATTGGCCTGGAGCTGGACCGAGGCCGGCCTTGGCTTCACCGTCCTTGCGCTGTTCACCGGCCTTTCCAGCACGCTTCCTGCGACCATAATCAAATGGTTTGGGATCAAGGCCCCCTATCTGGTCGGCGGGATCATGCTGGCTTCAGGATTTTTCATTCTGTCGATCACGCAATCGGTCACGGTTTACCTGTGCGCGGCAGCTTTAATTGGACTGGGCTATAGCCTAACGGGGGCAGTGCCGGCGGTAACCATCCTTAGCAGTTGGTTCAGCGCAAAACGGTCTTTGGCGATTGGAGTGTTCTTCACCTTTGGCGCGTTGGGAAGCGTTTGTGCGCCGTTGATTGCCAATTACGTGCTGAGCGTTGACATGTCGTGGCGGCTCTATTGGCAAATTATTGCCATCATCACCGGCGGTCTGTCGATCGTGCTGGCTATCGCCGCATTCCTAAGGGCTGAAGCGCAGTCCGAACCGGACAGCGCAGCGGCAATGTTGGACGATGAAAGCCAGAACTGGACCTTTGGTGAGGTGCTGCGCAATTATCAATATCATGTCATCACATTGGCCATGACAATCACCTTGCTCGGCACGCTGACGATGAACACATGGCAAGTGACCCATCTGCAAAATCTGGGTGTGTCTGCCACAATTGCAGCCAGTGCGCTTAGCATGCATGCCCTGTTCAACGCTGCATCGCGGATCGGTGGCGGGCTGATTATTGACCGGGTAGGCGCCAAAGTTCTGTTCTGCTTCGGCTTGGTATCGGGTGTCGTTGGAATGTTCGCCCTGTCCATTGCCGACAGCTATCCGCTGATCTTGATTTTTGCGATTGGCGATGGAATATGCTTTGGCATCGTAACGTTCTCCAGTTCGATCTTGCTGCTGGATTATTTTGGCGCAAGGAACAATCCGATGATCTTGGGCTTCCAAAATTTGGTCACAACACTGGCCATGGTTGGTCCTGTTATGGCGGGGGGTATGGCGGACCGGATTGGCGGGTTCACCGAAGTGTTTGTGATTGTCAGCGGGCTGATGTTGATCGTCTTTTTGCTGAGTTTGACGATGAAGAAGCCTGTCCGGCCTCAGCAAGTTTAATCCACACAACGGTTCAATTCCGCTCGCGCATTACCGCTGGCATTTTTCGCCTATCAACTTTGGGACTTGTGCCAACGAAATTCGATCCTAATTCGAAGCTGTAAGTTGGATACACGCTGCCAAGGCGAACTTGGCCAAACGTCGAATATTCCAATATAATGATAATTTTCGGTATGGATCGGTTATCGTCAGATCCCAGCCGCAGGGATCGAAATGCGTAGAATATCAACCGGATTGAGATTTTCGGCGGTGCTGTTTGCAACGGTGTCTATGCATGGGCTCGCCCAAGCTCAGGATAGTGCAANCGCCCAAGATCGTGCTGGGACCGATGCAGCGCAGGACGAAGATCAGCAAAACGCGCCGGACCCGNATTCCATTGTCGTTACCGCAGACAGAGTGGGGCTGTTGGAAAGCAGACCAACCGACACTGTCCTTGGGTTTGATCGCTCTGTGGTCGAAACCCCGCGCGCGATCAGTGTTATAAGCGATGTCACAATTGAACGATATTTGATTGAAGACATTGATGACTTCATCACCACCACGCCTGGCACATTTGGCGGCAGTTTCTTTGGCGTTCCCGGATCGATATCCAGCCGTGGCAGCATTTCCGAAACATATTTTCGCGGGTTCAAGCGTACGCTGAACAATGGCCTGTTCCCCACCCCCATTGGCGCAGCCGAGCGGGTAGAAGTGGTCCGCGGCGCCCCGCCGGTGATCTATGGAGCGGGACGAGTTGGTGGATTTCTGAACTTCCACCCCAAGGCGGCCAANGCAACCGACCAGCGCAATTTTGACCAAGTTGAAGGCTCGCTAAGCGTAACCGCCGGATCCTATGACAAGTTCAACCTGACCGGCGAGGTTCAGGTCCCACTTACCATAGGCGGCCGCAAGGGCGGCATCTCTGTTTATGGCGAGATCGAGGATTCAGGCAGCTTTTATCGCGGGCGCAATCCTGAACACCAATTGGTTCAAGCCGACATCAACCAAGACCTTGGCGGGGGCTGGAGCGTTCAGTTCGGCGGCATGTTTTTTGACAGCAGCGGCTATCTGCAAACCCCCGGCTGGAACCGCGTAACCCAAGATTTGATCGACAATGGCACGTATATCACCGGCGTCGATACCGACCTGACTGATACCAATGGCGATGGCCAATTAAACTTGGCCGAAGTGGACGCTGTAGTCGGCACCTTCTTTGGCGCGTCAAACATCCGCACCTTTGTGGACTTTGGCGTGTTCGGCTTCCCCGATGCCTATGCCTTGGACAGCGGTGTTGGGACCACCCAGCTTGATCCGCGTGACGTCTTTTTGTCAGACCGCGATATCGCTGCTTCAGAATCGATCACGCTCTATGGCGACATCGTCAAGCAGTTTGGCGATGGCAGCCAAGCAAAATTCCAAGTCTTTTATGACGAGGTCGATGGTCAGCTAAACCAGACCTATGGCTTTGCTGCGGTCCACGAAATGGATGTGTTTGAACTGCGCGGTTCTTACACCACCAAATTTCAGCTGACCGATAATCTGTTCAGCGATGTTCATCTCAGCGCCTCTCATCGCAAGTATAATTCCCGGCTTAAAGAGCAGTTTCTTTCCGGCTATCTGGTGCTGGATCGGCGCGATCTGAGCATTGGTGCCACACCGAACGATATCTTTGCAACGCCGCTGACAGATGCGACCATCCCATGGGATTCTGACTTTAACTCCCAATGGTCCGATACCGGCATCGCCGCGCTGATGGATCTGCAACTTGGCGAGCTGAGCCTGCTGCTGGGCGGGCGGTATGACAACTATGACGTTGAATCCGCAGATGCCGGAGTGACCACCTTTGGCGCGCCGACATCGGGCGAAGCAACAGACGGTGATTTCTCCTATTCGGCGAGCCTCAGCTGGCGGTCAAAAGCGGGCATCGTCCCCTATATCACCTATGCCGAAGGCTCTGAACCGCTGTACAATTCCAACGGTGGCATCTCGCCGGGACCAGCCTCTGCCGAGCAATTCTTGTTCGATTCACAATTGCTGGAATTGGGCGTAAAGTTTGAACTGCTGAACCGGACGCTGAACGGCTCTCTTCTCTATTATGAGCAGGATCGAACCTTGATCGATTCCTTCCAGAATGTGGATCAGGAAAGCTCCAAAGGGATCGAAGCTGAGGTTCGCTATTTGGTGAGCGACAATTTCACTCTAACCGGCGCAGCGACGTTCCAGCAATTTGATATTGCCGCATTAGGCCCGTGCGGATCGGGCAATGGTGCGTTTCTGGTGATTTCACCGGAGCACCCGACCGTCAACGCGTTTGGCGCGACCATTTCCAATGCCCAAGGCTATGGCGGCCTGTTCTCTGCCTTGAATGCTAGCTGCTTGCCCGAACTGCAAAATGGCTATGAACGCTCGGTCATTCCCGAAACCGTGCTGTCGGGATTTGCCACCTATACCTCCGACGAATTTGGCCCCGGCATCACATTGGGCGGCACCCTTGGCCTGACTTATGTGTCCAAGACTAGCGGACAAACCGTCACCTCGGTTGAATTACCCGGTTACTCCATTGTGCGCGCCGCAGCCTTCGCCGAGTTTGGCCGCCTTAGCCTCACCGCAACGGTCGAAAACCTGTTTGATCAAGACTACTTCCAGCCGCTTCAGGGCGTCTACGAAGAAGTAGCCGTGATCCCCGGCGTTGGTCGAACGGTCAGAGTAACCGGCAAGGTCAGCTTCTAGAACTGCACGACGCTGCGGATACTCTCGCCTGAATGCATCAGGTCAAATGCCGTATTGATGTCTTCCAGCGGCATCGTGTGTGTGATCAAACTGTCGATATCGATTCGCCCTTCCATATACATATCGACAATACCGGGCACGTCTGTCCGCCCCCGCGCCCCGCCAAAGGCAGACCCACGCCACACCCGGCCCGTTACCAATTGAAACGGACGCGTTTGGATCTCTGCACCCGCCGGAGCGACGCCAATAATCACGCTCTCGCCCCAACCCTTGTGGCAGCATTCCAGCGCCGCCCGCATCACATTGACATTGCCAATGCATTCAAACGAGTAATCCGCGCCGCCACCGGTCAGCTCGACCAGATGGCCAACCAAATCGCCCTTCACCTCGTTCGGATTGACGAAATCCGTCATCCCAAATTGCCGCGCCATCGCTTGTTTAGCCGGGTTTGTATCGACGCCGATAATCTGCTTGGCACCGACCAGTTTCAGACCCTGAAGAACGTTGAGGCCAATTCCCCCCAGCCCAAACACAACCGCGGTGGAATTGGGCTCTACCTTGGCGGTGAACATCACCGCGCCAATGCCCGTGGTTACTCCACAACCGATATAGCAAACCTTGTCAAAGGGCGCGTCCTTGCGAATTTTCGCGAGCGAGATTTCCGGCAAAACAGTGAAGTTCGAGAAAGTCGATGTGCCCATATAATGGAGGATTTTCTCTCCCTTATAGGAAAACCGAGAGGTCCCGTCGGGCATCACGCCCAGCCCTTGGGTCGACCGCACACGCTGGCACAAATTGGTCTTGGGATTGAGGCAATATTCGCAGGTTCTGCACTCGGCCGTATACAGCGGGATCACATGGTCCCCCACCTTCAAATCGGTGACGCCGGGGCCGATTTCGCGCACGATGCCTGCCCCTTCATGGCCCAGAATGGCCGGAAATGCGCCTTCTGGATCGGCACCGGACAGCGTGAATTCATCGGTATGGCACACGCCTGTCGCCATGATTTCTACCAAGACCTCGCCGGCCTTGGGGCCTTCCAAATCGACCTCTACTATCTCAAGCGGCTGGCCCGCTTCAAAAGCAACAGCTGCGCGCGTTTTCATACAATATCCTATTCAACAAACTGCCTGACGTTGGGCCACAAACCCNTTGTGATACGATAGTCCNCATTGTCGCAGATCGCCAGCCACGACCCGCAAAACATCACCAGTGCAGCTGGCAGCACCCTTTGGTTTGACGGCTGCNNTCAAAGATGTGCAAACAGAGCAGGTAAATACGTCGGGAGGCGAGCAATGGACGATCTGAATTTTGCTGGCAGGCGCGTGCTGGTGGTTGGCGGTTCCAGCGGGATTGGCAATGGCATTGCCCATGGGTTTCGCCAACGCGGAGCAGAGGTGCATGTGTGGGGCACCCGCCCCTCAGCGCAGGAATACGCCGGGATCGATCGGTCTGACCTGGACGGGTTGCATTATGCTAAGGTCGATATCGGAAATTTTGACGAGCTGACCTCCTATACCCCGCCGTTCGATACGCTGGATATCCTCGTCCAATCGCAAGGTTTCGTGCGCTATAAGCAGGCCGAATATGCAAAAGAAGGCTGGGATGATGTGATGGACATCAACATCAATTCGGTCATGCACACCGCCACCAAATTCAAACCGATGTTAAGCGCGGCCAAAGGATCGGTCGTGATCGTCAGCTCGGTATCCGGGTTGAAGGCCAACATCGGCAATCCAGCCTATGCCGCATCCAAAGCCGCCGCAATCAGCCTCACCAAAACACTGGGTCAGGCATGGGCGCGCGATGGAATCCGGGTCAATGGCCTTGCCCCGGGGCTGGTGCCGACCAAGCTGACTACCAAGACGACGCAGAATGAGCGGCGCGCTGAGGCCAGCTTGAAAGCCATTCCGCTCCGCCGGTTTGGCTCTCCTGAAGACATGGCAGGCGTTGCGATATTCCTCGCCTCACCCTTGGCCGCCTATGTCCAAGGTCACACAATTGTCGCCGATGGCGGGTTGACGCTTTGAGCAATGCCTGACCTGACAAGTTGTTGATAGAACACAATTTTCTACACAATCCTGCCTAAATTTCAATTTTGACACATTTGACACTGTGTCCAGGCTGTTCTTGGCATATTTCTAAGCAATTAGAATATGTTGCTCCCGATTTTCAATTTTGACACTTTTCCAACTCGACGCTGCATTCTGTTGGAGTTGGTTTGCGCGTTTAGGGCGCAAGCGATCTGGGCTGACGATGGGAAAGAGCGGGCAATGCGAAAGAACAGGCAATGCGAAAGAGCAGCGCGACCTTTGGCAAAACCAAGCGAAGTAGGAAAGCACGCACGACCTGCGCCATTTTTAGCCAGCTTTCGTATAAGCTTCCTTGATCCAATCTTTCGCCTCGTCATCAAAGTCTGAGGCGGCTTCGAGGCGGATTCTATGGCTGCACATGGCGTTATAAGATTCCAACCGTTTGGTGGGCTCCTCGCCCTTTAGTGCAAGACCAAGATCGATCCTGGTTTTCGTGGCTGGTGTCACAAGCGCAAATTGCTTTTTTCGCCTAAGGCTTACACTTGTTTTCTTTAGGGCGACCTCGACATCAGGGCCGAGAGAATTGGCGAATGCGACGATTTCTTCATAGAGTGGCCGCAGCGCCTCTTTCGCTCCGGCATATTGCACCGCGACAAGATCGACTTCTTCACCAGTCTCGCGTGCTTTTGATGCAATCAAATTGGCAAAGCCGTGGCTGACCCCGTGCTCTTCCTTAAGGAACTTGAGGATGGCTGTGTGTTTTTCGTGCCCGCTTTCTGAAATAATCTTAATCCAGTCGGACAATGGCTTCCCCGTTTTTGCAGGGATGTTGTCCAGCATGGTGGCCAACTGGTCTTCTGGTGAACTGCCCATATTCTCATCTCCTACCTGGCATTTGATCGCGAAAGCAAAGCAATACAGTGCCACGCAAGAATGCTGGTGGCCAGTTTCAGCCTTAGCGACGCAGCCAAGCTTCGGCTTCTGGCGTCCGCCGCACCGCAGGCTAGGTCAGGAACTGGGGTAGAAAGCGGACTCAAGTTTAGCTAGTTTTCAAAAATGTTCAGAAGCGGCAGTTTGACTTTGGCATTCCTGGTGATGGGTTGCACGACACACTATCGATGGAAGATGGCACAGGTTTCAAAGAAGATTCAGCCTTAAAATACGGATGTGGCGATCTTATCGTAATTGGCCGCATTCATACGCTTGATTACGAGCCAATCGAGGAGCCAGATGGATTGCTTTATTGGCGAAACTGCTGGAATCTAAAGGTTAAGATCAAAAGAATTGTGGTCGGTAATGAGCGAAGAACCAAAGTTCCTGCGATTGGCATTTCACATGCACAAATCAGAGACGACGCCGACTACTTGGCTGTATTAGCTCCGGAAGATGACGGCAGTTATGTTCTTACGGCCGCGGCCTTGTGGGATCAGGAACCGCGTCCGATGTCGGCATCGACTTGCAACTAACTTCCGATATTGGTCGGGTCCAACAGCTGGGTCAGCTCCGCTCGATCAAAATGGGTCTTCACATTGGGGTGGGCCAACAAGGGGTGAGAAAATCCTGATCTGACTGCACCGCCTGCGCATCGCACTCACAGAGCTGACCGAGATTTCCTCTATCACCGCCATAGGCGCGCAGTGTTGTCCCGCTCAAACAGATTGACCACATCATCGCCCAGCACCTCGGCAAGGCGAGGAATGGTCTGGCCAGCATGAACCAAACCTTCCGGCGCGCGCGGGTTGCGCTTGTGCGGCATAGAGCTTGAGCCGACAACGCCAGCGGGCAAGGCCTCCCGCAGCTCTGCAATGTCTGTGCTTTGCAGCAAGAACAGTTCTTGTCCGATGCGCTGATGAGACCGCGCAATCAGGCCCAAAATCATGCCATATTCGATAATGACATCGCGCGTTCCGCTCCAGTCAGAAAGAGTGGGCGCATCCAAACCCAGCTGGTCGGCAAAGCTTTGCTCAACCAAGATCGCACGATCACCCAACCCCGANTAATTGCCCACCGGACCCTTAAGCGAAGCTGATTGCCGCACCCGTTTGCGCAATTGCGCAAGGCGTTCGCGATGGCGCGCATGCTCGCCGATCCACGTACTGTCTTTTTTGCCGAACGTGTCAGGAGAGCCCAGATCCACCGATGCTGCGCGATGCATGAATGGCAGCTGACCAGCGGGTTCCTGATTGGTCAGTCATTTCGAATCAACCGCTCGAAATATCTATGACGAGATGAGGGGTGCCATCAGATGTCTTGCGTGGGGGTCGACCATCGGGCCGTACAACCCCTTTGATATGACTGCGCATGTTGGAGAAGCTTTTGAACTGTACCGTATCGACAGGTTCGCTTATTGACGATCTGCGCCGCGCCATCTGCACCGATCACGAATATGCGAACGCTTCGAGCAATCCTTGGTGGAATAGGCGGTGGCCCGCGCACTGGAGATGGGGGCGATCAGCTTTGATGCGGTCAAGACGATCGCGCTGGCCCGGCTTGAACAGCGCATGCCGCGCCACGATCTGCAATTTTCCCGCATCTGCCGCGCGCCAATGTCGGTCGCACCGACCCGCGTGGCTACATGGGCTTGCTCTCGCAGAGCGGTGCTTCATCGGCAGGAGTGGCAACATGAGCGACCCCATGATGCCGCTGCCAACCCTTGAGGTCGACCCCGCCAGTATTGTGCCGCCCGCTGTGCTGCTGGCCAACCATCTTAAGGCGCTCAAGCTACCCACCTTCGTGCGCGAGTATGAGAAAGTGGCCTTCGAAGCCGCGAAGGATCGTGCCGATTACCCGCGCTACTTGCTGCGCCTGTGTGAACTTGAACGGATCGACCGCGAACGCCGGATGGTGGAACGCCGTATCCGTATGGCCAGGTTCCCGCATACCAAAAGCTTTGACACCTTCGACTTTGCGGCCCAGCCATCGCTAAACAAGGCGCTGGTGCATGGCTTGATGGAGGCCCGCGAACGAGTGCCGCTTGCGCAGCCTGCAAAAGCATCTGGCTTCGGTGAAGCTGCTGATCCTCGACGAGCTGGGTTATGTGCCCTTCACCGCTGTGGGCGGCGATCTGCTGTTCGAGGTGCTCAGCCAGCGTTACGAACGCGGCAGCACGCTGACCACCAGCAATCTGCTCTTCGATGAGTGGACATCGGTGTTCGATTCCGAGCGATTGACTTGCGCTTTGCTCGACCGGCTGACCCACCACGTTCACATCCTCGCCATGGATGGCGACAGCTTCCGCCTTCGCCCGTAGCAGCAAGCGCCAGAAGGACAGGCGGGAGGCCAAATGACTTGCCAAAAGGCAGAATCAACCATGCGGCTTTTTGGTCTAGCCAACTGGCCCCATTTTAAACCGGTGCCTGGCCCGTTTTTATCCCAGTATTGACAGCGATAAGATACGTCACGAACAAGCCATCAAGTGCCATCGATTTCAAAGACCTCCTTGCCCGACAGGCAGTCGGGACAAACCCAGTCCTCTGGCAAATCGGCAAAACTTGTCCCCGGTGGGATGCCGTGTGAAGGCATCCCCTTCGTTTCGTCATACTCGTGCCCACAACTCTGGCATATCCATACGGCCATCTGGCGAACTCCTCAGAATCGAACGTGAAGGCTGTTCAAGGCGTGAGCCTGAAAACTGGGCAGCCATTGCGGACTCGGTGCATCTTGATCGAGGCGAAGGTCAGGCAGCCGCTCGAGCACCCTGGCGATAGCAATCCGCGCCTCGGTCCGCGCCAAAATGTTGCCAATGCAGTAATGGATGCCCTGTCCAAAGCTGCAATGCTGGCGTCCATCCTCGCGATCAATGCGCGGTTCTTCGGCATCGGCCCAGCGGTCGGGATCGCGGTTCGCCGAGATGTAGCTGAGCTGGACCATTGTCCCAGCCGGAATGGCGACTCCCGCAATCTCGGTGTCCTGAAGGGTACGGCGCAAGCGGTGTGGAACAGGTGGGTTGAGGCGAAGAGCCTCTTCGATGAAGGCCGGGATCGTTCCTGGATCGGCCTTGGCCGCGGCCATGCTTGTGGGATCACGCAAGAGCATGAACAGCGTGGTGGCGATCAGCGCGGCCGTGGTTTCGTGCCCGGCAACGAACAGCTGGGTGCCAAGGCTTACCAGGGCTTCGCGATCAATCCGGCGGCCATCCACCTCGGAATGCTGGAGAAGGCTGAGAATGGTTTCGGCCGGTTCGGTTTCATAGCGCTCTGCGCTGGCGTTGATGAACTGCTGCATTTCAATCAGCGTGTCGGTAAGTTCAAGCTGACGCTCCCCGCTGAGCGCGGGGTCGATCGCGGCAATCGCCGCATCGGCCCATTGTTTGACCCGAGGTGAATGCTCGCGTGCCACGCCAAGCTGCCCCATGATGAAGTACAGTGGCGCCCAGACCGCGAACTCAGCCACCATATCCGCGCGACCGGTGCCCTTTTCCTCCATCGCATCAACCAGGCGATCGACAATGTCGGTAATCTCGGGCTCAAAGCCCTTGACCGTCTTTGGCGTAAAAATCCGTTCCACAAGTTTGCGAAACATCGTGTGCGACGGTGGATCGTTGGTCACTAAGGTAGGAACCGGGACAAAGCCCTTCTCCTTGTAACGATTATACACCTCAAGCTCGATCTGAGGATCGCCAAGGCCCATGCGCGTGGAATCCTTGTTTGAAAATATTTCGGGGTGATTGGTCACGTAAGAAACATCGGAATAGTGCGATACTATTGCGAACTTCGTTACCGGATCGAAATATACCCGACTGTCCTTGTTTAACAGATCATTGGCGAATGGAACGATATCTTGCTGAACGCAAGATTGTGAAAAGCTAACGTTATTTTCGATGGCTTGAGTATTTGATGACATTGGCAATCTCCAATTTGAATTAACATGATATTCTAAAAGTCAAAGCCCGACCCACTTTTCGAGCAGCATATGGAAATGGCGAATCTTGGTTTCCTGATAGTCCGCCAGAGTGACCTCACCTGATTTGAGCGACTTGAGGCCCTTCTGGACCAGCGGCAGGTTAAGCGAATCCTGATTGAACACTTTCGCCAGCGCACCGAGCTCGGGAGCATTGACGTAATCGTCATCAAGGCCCAGCCAATGGACCTCGGCCGGAGCAGGGCGCGGCTTGCCGTCGGGAACCGGCAGAAAATACATGATCTCGTGAATAGATTGCTCCGGATTCTCGCCGTCAGGCCGGAATCGGTAGACGATCGGGTTGAACGAGCCCCACGGGCTGAGGTTGGGAAACAGGCTGAAATAAATCGAATCGATCAGTTCCGCATCGCTGAAACTATCAACCTGATCGCCCAGTGTGCCACGCAGCTCCTCGCGCCTCTTCGCCGCCGATGCCGCCCGCGCATCGGGCGCGCTGTTGACCGCGCGCGCAGGCAAATCCTCCACGCCCGGCAATTGCTTGCCGCCAACCCAGTTGCACATCTGCGGATCAGCCTGACGAATATCGCCGTCCAGATGGTTGCCGCGCTCGTCGAAGGTGCCGGTCCTACCGTCGGCGGCGGTGACTAGAACCTGCCCCTCGTCAAGGCGCTCGAATACCATTCCCGACAGAGCATGACGCAGCTTGGTGAATTCGCGCGCTCCTTCGGGTGGGTTGGTGACAAATGCCGGATTGGCATGCGGGCTCATCACGTCCTGAGGAGATATGGCCCGCGAGTAGTTGCCGAAAACGTCGTATTTTGAATTGGCATCGCCCAGCCAGCCTAGGATTGTGGGATGGGTGGCGACGACATGATAGGATTCCATGAAGGCTTCCTGGGCGAGCTTCCAATTGCAGCGCAGCCGCTTGGCTACATGGACCGCCTTGTAGCGCCGTTCATAGGGCAGCAGGGTGAATTGGTCGGACAGATTGCCCAAAAAGTCTTCAAGCGGCTCGGCGTTCTCGTCCGGATTGATGAAGACCATGCCGCCCCAGAGCCCCACCTTGACCGAAGGCAGGTTAAAGCTTTCCGCCGAAACCTTCGGGAAATCCCATTCGCACGGCACTTGGTGCAGCGCTCCGTCAAGCTTCCAAGCCCAGCCGTGAAACGGACAGCGAAACTCGCGCGCACCTTTGCCACTGCATTCCTTCAGGATCCGACCGCGATGCAGGCAGGCGTTCGGGAAGGCGCGAATCTCGTTTTCTGCGCTGCGCACCACAAGATAGGAAAGTCCTGCAATGTCATAGACATGATAGTCCCCGACAGAGGGAATATCATCCTCGTGGCATGCCATCTGCCAAACCTTCTTCCACAGCTTCTCGACTTCGAGCTGGTGAAATTCACGCGAGTAATAGCGGTCTACGGGAACCTTGCTCGGACTTGGTGGGAGCGGCGCGGTTTCACGCAGTATCGGCCTTACCGGATGAGTATCGCCATCAAGCAGGGTTTCGTAAGGCACGCCTTCCGAACGACCGGTTCCGGTCAATGTCTCAACCATAAAAAACTCCTCTTCCTATTCGGGCGCCTATCCGAGCGCCTATCCGAGCGGGCGCCACTCGCTCGCCTGTCAGGGGGGTTCTACATCTGCTTGCTGCCCGCGCTTTGATCTCGATCAATAGCCCTCCATTGGCGCGCAAGATGGACCCCTTGCGGCTATGGTCGGGGACAGATACTCAAGGGCGCGCCTGGTTAAGTATATGGCCACCAGACTTTGGTCATGTTGGCGTGTTCAAACGTAAGGGTGCTGTCGAGCATTTCCGTCCTTCATCACTGCGACGAGAAACAAGCACTCCTTAAATCTCAACCCTTAATCTGTGCCATAGGAGCTGACGGGGAACACTATGTTGGTTTACTTATGGAATTCCGACCTTTCCGGCCGAATATTCATGGAAACTATGCGCTTGCTCGCCTGAAAATGCAGCCTGCGCCCGACCATTCTGCCTAAGGATGCACGAATATGGCCAACGAAACACCGCAGCAACCTGATCGTATCGACCCCCAAGCTCCGCCCGAGACACCTGTCCAGCCAGACGAGCCAGTGCCGACACAGCCTCCTGAGTTCAATCCTCCTCCTCCGGATATTGTCCAACCTGATCGCCAGCCAATCGAAGTCCCCCCCAATGATCCTAACGGGAGCTTGGAAAGCATGGTCGGATACACTCACCCTGCCTGACGATTGACTGCGTAAGATTGCGTATACGATGTCAACATGAGCGGAACGAAAAGTGAGCGCGTTGGTTTAACGAACCGAAAGGGACGAAAAAAGCAGATGAGCAACTGGAATATCGTAAAACTCGAACTTGCGCGCACCGATAAGTATCCNTCNGGCTCTGCCAATCACTCATATTTGATCCGAGTTCCCCTAGATGAAAACGGAATAATCGATGAGACAGCACGTGCAATCGATCCAGGGCGCGCGACAATAAGACGATTCTGGCCAAACGAACCTGAGCAGTCGGGATATGTTTTGAAAGCAAACAATGGCTGGGCCTTCTCTTACGCAGTGGGCGAGGAGGATGATGAAAATCTATTCCACCTTGAAAGCCACCCGATCAAGCAAGGCGAATACTTGACAGTGACCGAACCCGATGGAGACCGGCTCCCCTACCGGATAGTCGCTGTCTCACCTGATTAGCTGCAAGTCCGTGATCAATCTGTTGCCAAGAGATGAAGCAACTTGCGACGTCACTGTTAGCGGGTTCCTTCGTTCCCAAACGCAAGTCGATGACAGGCAATCCAAAATTCGCGACCCAGAGAATCCTCCGCAGCAGCCCCGCAAGACCTTCATCGAAGTGATCGACCTCCATAAGTCTTTTGCACAGCGGGCCGTGCTCCAGGGCATATCGCTTCGTATTGCAAAAGGAGAGATCGTCGGGCTGTTCGGTCCCGACGGGGCAGGTAAGACGATTGCGTTCTATTGCATCCTCGGCCTGATGAAGCCTGATTCTGGGAGGGTGATGTGGCGCGGGCTCGATATCACTCGCCTGCCCTTCTATCGCCGTGCTATTCTAGGTATCGGCTATCTGCCAGAACAGACCTCTATCTTTCGTGGGTTAACAGTTGCCCAGAATATCGAAGTGATGCTGGAAACCGTCGAGCCAAATCCTGACAGCCGCAAAGATCGGCTCGATAAGCTGCTGATTGATCTGCGCATTTCACATTTGCGAGACGCCACTGCAAATTCACTTTCTGGAGGCGAGAGGCGCCGGTGCGAGGTCGCAAGGGCGCTCGCCTTGGAACCATCGATCATGCTGCTTGATGAGCCATTTGCCGGAATTGACCCACTTACGATTGCGAGCATCAAATCGATGATACTGGATATGAAAGAGCGGGGCATCGGCGTCCTGCTGACCGATCAGAATGTGCCTGAGATGCTGGGCGTGATCGACCGAGCCTATGTGATCGATGAAGGGGTGGTGATCTTTGATGGCATGCCGTCCGAGATGCTGCGAGATAAGACCGTCATCTCACATTATCTCGGCGGATAGCACAACCGACGCTCCGGCGCTTCTTGCGCTGAAGGCTATTCCTTGTCGTCACCTTGATTTGATCCGCCCTCGCCCTCAGACGTCTCTACCGGCACATTAATCATCGGCGTTTCGGGCAAATTAACATCCACGCCGCTCTCGGGCGCTGTGGTCCATTCGGTTGAAGGCGGACTCACTTCTGGGTTAGGTTCCCGGTCCGCGAAATAGACTCTCAGGATCATCAACACGGCCAAGGTGGCGACAACAATCACGCCAACCTTGCCCAAAAATGGTTTTCTTTCGTCGTTCATGGTCATTCCTCCAGTTAGTGGTGCATCAGAAGCGGGAGCGCAGGATCGGTCAGCATATCCTTTGTGACCCCGCCCAGCAGGCTTTCGCGCACGCGCAAGTGCCCGTAAGCACCCATCACCACTATGCTGGCTCCGCGCTCCTGGGCCGCTGTCACGATGCATTCGGCCGTATCCAAGTCACCTCTTTGAACCCTGACAATCTCGCTTTCGATGCCATTGCGAGAGAGGTACTCAGCGCCACTGGTCGCGGGTAGGTCAAAGGTATTACCGCCATGATCCTCCTCCACGCTGATTAGTGTGACCTCACGCGCACGTTGCAGGACTGGAGCTGCAGCTCGCAGCGCACGTGACGATTCCGGCGAACCATCCCAAGCAACAATTGCTGGCTTTGTGCAATCCAGGCCCTCTTGCGCCTGAGGAACAACCAGGACCGGCGTATACGCATTCACGGCCATATCAGCGGCGAGCGATGAACGCTGGTTCTGGACGTCGTAGGGATCGCATCCACCCATAACCAACAGGTCATAAGTACTGACTAGCGATAGAATACGCGCGTCGGCTGGCCCCTCAACCGCGACCCAATCCCACGCCACATCTTCATTCTCAAGACGCTTTTCCAGCAATTCACGCAGTTCGTTCGCGGCGGCGCGAACTTGCGGCATGGCATTGGCCAGCGACATTCCATAAAGGTCCACAGGAACTGCGTAGATGAACGGAATTGTTTGTAGAAACGTGACATGCGCCCCAAAACTTCGACCAAGGTCAAGCGCGACTTGAACTCGCGCTTCAAGACAAGGATCGTCGGAAACATGAAGCAAAATGGATTTCATAACGCACTCCTACAGACTGTGATGAGCACTGATATGATCGACACAGCACTTGCCCACACTACGGACATGTCCTGAGGTGGAAATGCATGCTCGCTCTAGGCGAGATCATCGAATTGTCGGAATCCAACCGACGGAGTCGAGTGGCGCGCGTCGGACGCTGCGTGCTATTCGTCGCGTTCGCCTAGGCCGGCGGCGAAGGCGATGCGCAGCAGGTCCGACAGATTAGAGACCTCGAGCTTGCGCATGAGATTGGCGCGGTGAATTTCAACAGTCCGCGCACTGATCCCCAGATCATAACCGATGGTTTTGTTGGGATACCCAGTCACCAAACCCTCAAGAACGTCATGCTCTCGCGGGGTCAACCCATTCAATAGCAGCTGCGCTTCTTCTCTCCGCGTGCTTTTCGCACCAGCATTCTCGATCTTTTCGAAGCCATCTTCAACTGCTGCCAGCATCACATCTTTGGCGAAGGGCTTTTCAATGAAGTCGATCGCCCCCGCCTTCATCGCTTTGACAGCGACATCCACATCGCCATGGCCGGTCATCACGATCACGGGAAACGGGATACCGCGCTTCTTTAGTTCCTGCTGAACTTCCAGCCCGTCCATCTTTGGCATCTGGATATCTAGCAACACACAGCCAGGATTGAGCGCGCCCGAATCCTTGATGAAATGCAATCCATCGCCATAGCTTTCAACTTCAAGCCCCGACGTCTTGAGCATGAAGCTGACGGAACGACGCACCGAATCGTCATCGTCCACCAGATAGATCGGGTGTTTAGCCATTTTCCTCTCCAGATATTGCTAGCGGCAATGTAAAATGAAACTCTGCCCCTCCCAGCGGCGACAGCCTGACTGCTATCTTGCCTCCATGGGCGTTGACGATGGTATGACAAATCGACAGGCCGAGCCCCATACCACTTGCCTTGCTCGTATTGAAAGGATGGAACAGTCGATCCGCTATTTTCGGTTCGATCCCCGGGCCGCTATCTGACACGATGATTTCAACGTATCCTTCGCGACCTTGCTGGGAATGGATCAGCAATTGTTTTCGGGGCGAGTCCAGCATTGCTTCCAATGCGTTCCGCAACAAGTTGAGCATCACTTGCTGGACCTGCACCGGATCGACCAGCACCTCGTCCAATTCAGGGTCTAGTGAAGTCTCAAAATCGACACCCTTCCCGTCACCATTCATCAGCGCGAGCGCTGAGGCTTCTTTGACGAGCCGCTGCAGGCTGGTGATATGCCGCTCTGTCTCACCCTTGGAAATGAAATCGCGCAACCGGTGTACGATCTGGCCAGCCCGCAAAGCCTCAGAGGCGCACTCATCCAACGCTTCACGTGCGAGTGCCAAGTTTTCTGCGCTGGGATCATTTAGTAAGTCAGTGGCGGCATTGGCGTAATTTGCCACCGCCGTCAGCGGCTGATTGAGCTCGTGCGCCAGAGAGGTCGCGAGGCTGCCCATGGCCGAAATGCGCGAGACATGCGCCAATTCGTTCTGAAGATTATGCAGTTCGCGCTCTGTTTCACGGCTCTCGGTCAGATCACGGATAAACCCGACGAAGCCGATCGTGCCGTCAAATTTGATTTCGCCTATCGAGAGATTGATTGGGAATGTGGTCCCGTCCCTGTGCCGTGCGGTGGTAACGCGCCCCTTACCGATGACTTGGGCAACCCTCGTCTCACGATATCGCGCGATATATCCATCGTGCTTCTCGCGGTCCGGCGACGGCATCAAGCAGCGTACATTCTCGCCTCGCACTTCATCCTCAACATAGCCGAACATCTGCTCAGCACCCATGCTGAAAGATCGAATGATGCCATGATCGTCGATCACCACCATCGCATCGGGCACGGTGTCGATAAGCGCATGAAGCTCTACCCCTCTTTCGAGAGATATGAATGGTCGCTTATTGGCCGCAATGGGACTTTCTTCTTCGGTTGAACTCACGACATCTTGCCCGAAACCTGCCTTCCAAAGAATAGTATACGGTTATTTACGCATTTATTGCGAGTCAATTCGGGGACCAAGTACCACCAATGGCGCGAATCCTCATCATCGACGGGCACCCAAGCAACAACCGGGATCACTATGTCCACGCCCTTGCATCCGCCTATCGCAGCGGAGCCGAGAGCGCACATGAAACACGCCGGATTGACATTGCAAAACTAGATTTTCCAATCCTTACCGACGTGGAAGAATGGGAATGCAACGATATTCCTCTGGATATCCGGGATGCCCAGCACAAGATCGCGTGGGCCGACCACATCGTTCTTGTCTATCCGTTGTGGCTGGGGGATGTCCCGGCGCGCCTCAAGGCATTTCTGGAACAGGTTGCACGGCCTGACTTTGCCATCGAAAAACGCGCAAACGGGACGTTCAAGAAGCTTCTCAAGGGCAAATCGGCCCGCATAATTGTTACGATGGGAATGCCTGCAGCAATCTATCGCGTCTGGTTTCAGGCTCTCAGCGTGCGAAGCTTGAAGCGCAATATCCTGCGGTTCATGGGATTCAATCCGGTACGAATATCCATCATCGGCCACATTGAACGCAGTGAAGACTATCGCCGCAAGTGGCTGAAAAAGGTCGAGCGCCTCGGAAACCGTGGTCGATGACACTGCCTGGTTCGGAGAAACTGCCAGAAACGATGCGTGCGATGCAGCTGGACCGGGCAGGAGAACCCCTACACATGGTCGAACGCAGACTACCAGTTCCCGACACTGGCGAACTCTTGATCGAGGTTGGGGCTTGCGGTGTGTGTCGCACCGATTTGCACATCGTTGACGGCGATATCGTCGGCGAACTGCCGATCATTCCGGGACATGAGATCGTTGGCAAAGTCATCGCGCTGGGGGACAATCCCGCACGCTTTGAAATAGGTGATCGGGTGGGCGTGCCGTGGTTGGGCTCGACCTGCGGCCATTGCCGCTTCTGTGCTTCGCGCAAAGAGAACCTCTGCGATAACCCGCAATTTACTGGTTTCACTGTCGATGGCGGCTTTGCCTCCCATGCCGTTGCGCGGGAAGAATATTGCTTCGCCTTGCCGCCAGCGATTGATGATGCTCATGCCGCGCCCTTGCTTTGTGCGGGGTTGATCGGCTTTCGCGCGTTTTCGTTTACTAATAATGCACAAGTGATCGGCCTCTATGGCTTCGGGGCGGCGGCCCACATCATTGCTCAGCTTGCGATTGGCTTGGGGTGCCAGGTGCTCGCATTCACGCGACCCGGTGATGTGGCAGGACAGGCTTTTGCACGCTCGCTTGGATGCGTGTGGGCCGGCAGTTCGGACGAACCTGCACCGATTCCTCTTGAAGCAGCGATCATCTTTGCACCGGTGGGCGACCTTGTGCCGCTGGCGCTGGCCGCAACGCGAAAAGGCGGCACAGTAGTGTGCGCCGGCATCCACATGAGCGACATTCCTTCCTTTCCATACGAACTATTGTGGGGCGAGCGGCACCTGCGCTCGGTCGCCAATCTAACCAGAGCTGATGGTGAAGCATTCTTCGCAGCGATCGCTAACATCAAAGTTGAAACACATATCGAACGCTTTGCCTTGGGCGAAGCGAATGAGGCGCTTAACCGGCTTCGCAGTGGCGACATCATCGGGGCGGCGGTGCTCATCCCACATACAGCGGAGCCATGAGCAAGCCCATGACCATGTTTCGAAATGCCTTGATCGGAGTGCTCCTGATTTGCGCGCCTGCGCTTCCATTGAACGCGGCGCCATCTTGGACCCCAGTTCAGGCCGAAAACCTTGCCCGCTGGGTTGAGCAAGCACGCCACGAGGCAATTGATTTTCCTGCTGACAGGGAACTCTCGTTGCGTACCGCCATCGACGCCGGTGACAGTGCGCAGTTGGATGCAGTTTCGCAAGAAGTAGCGCTTGAGCTAATGAGCGCATGGCACGGGCAATGCTGCGGTGACCAAAGACCTGAGTGGTGGCGCATCAATGGTCGAATAGATCGTGGAGAGCTGCAAAGCGGACTCACTCGGGCTTTGCGGTCTAACAGGCTGGATCTCTTCCTGCGCAGCATTCGTCCTTCCCATCCGCACTACATAGGATTGGCAAACGCTTACAAACGCCAAACCGATCCGGCGCGCCGGGCCGTGATAGCAAAAAACCTTGCGCGCTGGCGTTGGCTGCCTGCCAATCTGGGTAGTCGGTATCTATTTGTGAACATCGCCAAACAAAAACTGACCCTGTGGGAAGGCGGCGAAGTCGCAGCCGAATGGCTGGTGATCGTCGGAAAGCCGGTCAGTCGAACGCCGGTTTTTGCAACATACGTCACCGGAATTGTGCTCAATCCATGGTGGGAGATTCCATCCAGCATTGCCGCAGAAGGCATTGCTGGCTTCGTCCAGCGGAGCCCAGCTGCGGCCCGTGCTAGCGGATATATCTATCAGGGTGGGCGCTATCGCCAGATGCCCGGCGAGAACAATGCACTGGGCCGGGTGAAACTGGTGATGCCAAATCCCTACGGTGTCTTGCTGCACGATACATCGAAGCGTGAGTTGTTTTCAAAGTCCAGACGCGCTTTAAGCCATGGTTGCGTCAGGGTTGATCGCGCGCCCGAATTCGCTGCAGTCTTGTTCAACAATGAAGAATGGAACTTGGTCAATGTCGAGGCGCAGATCGCAACCAATCGCACACGGACGGTGGCGCTGAACGCTCCAATCCCGCTCTATGTGGCTTACCTTACCGCTGAGCCCAATGCCGCAGGCGATGTTGGGTTTGCTGAAGATATATACAACCGTGATGACGTGAATTTGTGGGCTGGCAACCGCACGCCAACTAAGGAAGTTTACGGATCGCGGGCAAGTTCGCGATCCAGCAGTCTCATGGCAGCCACAGGAGCCACTTCATGTCTGATCTAAAGTCGCAATCTCCCAGAATGTCGACGCCACGAGATCGACCTTTGTCCGTGCGTTTTTCCAACCAAGATGCTGAAAAAGAATGGAGCAGCCCGGTGGTTACTCAGGCAGGAGTGAAACTCTTTATCAGGCCGGCCAATCCCCCTGATCATGACGCACTTAAGCTCTTTTTTGAGCGCGTATCGCGTGAAGATCTATACTTCCGCTTCCTATCGGGCCTGCGTCACGTCGATGAGGATCGCCTTAATCAAATGCTCGACGATACCGACGATAGAGCCATCGATTTTCTCGCGGTAGCACTTGAAAGCGGCGAAGTTCTCGCCAGTGCGTTGCTGTGCGCAGATGAAGATTTCCAAACCGCAGAATTCGCAATTGTTACGCGTGAAGATATGAAGGGCCGCGGCATCAGTTGGGCACTGCTCAATCACGCAGAACGTTATGCGCGCGCGATGGGGATCAAGAAAATCACCTCGATCGAAAGCGCAAGCCAATCGGGGGCTCTTAGTTTGGAACGGGAAATGGGCTTTGCCGTCCACTCATACCCGGGTGACTCAACGCTTTTGCTAGCAGAAAAGACGTTCTGATTTTGTGTTGAGCGAAATGTCTACGCCTGAGGCCGAATGGCATATCATATCAGCTGAACAGGCGCTCGCTGCACAAGGCGTAACCCGCGACGGTCTTTCCGACGAGCAAGCACAACAACGACGGGCGCAATTCGGTCCGAACGAGCTGCCGGAGACTAGCCTTACCGGGCCATTTCGGGTGTTCCTGCGTCAGTTTCGCAACCCGCTTATCTACCTGCTGCTGTTCGCCGGCATCCTGTCACTGGTGATCGGCGATCAATGGGACGCGGTGTTTATCTTTGGTGTCCTATTTCTAAATGCAGTCATCGGTTCGTTTCAGGAAATCAAGGCTGATTCCAGCGCTCGCGCGCTGCGTTCGCTAGTTCCGCAAACGGCCCGCTTGCGCAGAAATGGAAGCGTTCTCGAGGTGGCATCCGAGAAGATCGTGCCGGGCGATATTGCCGAACTTGAAAGCGGCATGCGGGTCACCGCCGATATGCGTCTGATCGAAGCGGTTGGACTTGAAAGCGATGAATCCACGCTAACCGGAGAGTCCTTGCCTGTACACAAGCACGCAGAAGTGATGTTGCGCCCCGCAATCCCCGTGGCTGATCGTTGCAACATGCTATTTGCAGGGTCAGCGGTTGTGAAGGGGCGAGCCTTAGCGTTAGTGATCCGCACAGGAGCGCAAACCCAGCTGGGTGCGATTGACGAGACGCTAAGCGAAGCTGGTGCGCATGCTGCCGCTATACCCTTGGTCAGGCGGATGAACAGATTGGCCCGGCAGATCGCCGTCATAGCCGTCGGCTTGATCCTTACACTTGGTCTACTCCTCGCCCTGCAAGGTGAGAGTTGGCGAGAGATCGTATTGCTATCGATTGCGCTGGCGGTGGCGGCTATTCCAGAAGGTCTTCCGGTCGCGGTAACAGTCGCGCTCTCAGCTGCTGCTAGCCGGATGGCCAAGCGCAATGTTATCGTGCGAGCATTGCCCGCGGTGGAGGGGCTCGGAGCCTGCACACTGATCGCCAGTGATAAAACTGGCACTCTTACACTCAATCGCCTGACGGTTCAGCGGGTGGTTCTGCCCGATGGGAGATCGATTGATCGCGATGAGTGGCGTTCGGGCAAAGCCGACGACACCACGTGCGCTTTGGCTATCGCTGCGGGACTGTGTAATGAATCAAAACTCAACGAAGGCGGCGAACCGGTGGGCGATGCAGTCGATGTTGCCTTGCTCCAGTTCGCTCAAGAAACGGGCAGCGAAATAGAGCGCATCCTGGCTGCACGACGGCTGGCGATCATCCCCTACGAGCCCGCCTTGCGCTTTGCTGCAGTCGAAGCTGAATGGGAGACACAGGCCGTAACAATTGTCAAAGGGGCGCCAGAAACGATCCTGCCGATGTGTGGTGAAACTGATAGCAAAGCGCAAGACATCGCTGAGAGCCTAGCTAAACGAGGGTATCGCGTGCTCGCTCTGGCTAGGGGGTCTGACGTAGCCTCGGACGGCACCATACGCGACCATCTGCAAGGTCTCCAGCTGCTCGGCTTCGTGGGCCTGACCGACCCCCTGCGCCGCGGCGTGGTTGAGGCAGTCGCCAAGTGCCATGACGCAGGTATCGCAGTCGCGATGATAACNGGCGACCATCCTGCGACCGCGCTAGCGATATCGCGGGAATTGGGGATGGTTGTCGAAGAGGATAGCGTTGTCACTGGCGGGGAGCTTGCCGCCATGGCCGATGATGATCACGCCTTTGCCCAAAGCGTGCTTGGTAGCCGGGTCTTTGCACGCATCGAACCTGCGCAAAAACTTGAGATCGTGCGCGCATTCGAACAATCGGGACATGTCGTTGCTGTCACCGGTGATGGCGTGAACGACGGGCCAGCCCTATTGATGGCCGATATCGGCATCGCGATGGGCCGAGGGGGAACTGACGTGGCGCGCGGAGCAGCGGATTTGGTCCTCGCTGATGACAATTTTGCAACAATTGTCGCGGGGATCGAAGAAGGCCGAGTGACCTTTGCCAATATCCGCAAGATCGTGCTTTTCATGCTGGCAACTGGTGCAGCGGAAATCCTGATGTTCCTGCTAGCCCTCTCATTTTCCCTGCCCATGCCGTTGACACCGGTGCAACTCCTTTGGCTTAACCTTGTTACCAATGGTGTGCTCGACGTGACCCTGGGCTTTGATCGAGGCGATGGAGACGAGCTCGAACATCCGCCACGCCGTGAACTGGCATCGCTGATCGACCGTAGCTCGCTAATCCTGATGCTGCCGGGAGCAATCCTAATGACGATCATCGCGGTCTGGGTGCTTCATGACCGGCTGGCACTCGGCATGCCGATTGAGGAAGCTCGCAATCACGTTTTGCTAATGGTTGTAACCTTCCAGATCGCATTCTTGCTGACAATCCGTAACCTCTCGCGTCCTTTTTGGCGCTGGCATTCACCGGAAAACGGCTGGATGTTTGTCGGCATGACTGCGGCAATCCTGCTGCAAATAGGCGCGATGTCTCTGCCGTTCCTTCAGCGTCTCCTTGGGACTGGTCCCGTGACATTCGAATTCTTCTGGGTCTGCGTTTTGGCGGCGCTTGCAGTTCTGCTGATCACCGAAGCGGCCAAGCAATTCCTGCTCTGGGAGGAACGAGCAACCATGCCAGTCCTTGGGGGGCAAGCCGATCATGAGACCTAGAGCGCTACTCGTGACCAATAAATTGCCCGCGTGATACTGGCCAGCAGTTGCCCGTCATAGGGAGGTTTCCGTATGCTGCGCTTCGCCACAAGAAGGTAATCCGGCAGCTCATTGAAGCCCCAGAGGAGAATTCATCATGGCTGACGAAATAACAATGGCCAAGCGACCCGGCGAGCGCACCGATCTGTCTGACTACCTACGTGAACCGATCAATCGCCTGCGTAGCGAAATGGATCGGATGTTTGACGAATTCCCGGCCCGGTTCCCGGTCGCTCGTTTCGGGACGCGCTACTTGGCCTCGATCCCCGTACCTGCAATCGAAATGACCGAAACTGAAAGCGATTATCGCGTTTCGGTCGAAGTTCCAGGCATTCGTCATGAGGATATCGACCTCTCAATTGAAGAAGATATGCTCGTTCTCAAGGGCGAGAAGAGAGACGAGCGGGAAGAGAAAGAGCGCGACTATTCAATCTCAGAGCGCAGCTATGGATCGTTCGAGCGGCGCGTTTCCCTACCGCAGGATGCTCTAGCCGATGGCATTGAGGCGAACACGGACAACGGCGTGATTACGATTGTGATTCCGCGCAATCAGGAAGCCTCCACAGAGCGGCGTCGAATCAAAATCCAGTCCTCGTAACAACACGAGGCGAGAAATTTGCTTGCCTGGCTATTAGCGATCCAACCGTTGGGCTGTCCGGCTGAGCTGCATTTCAGCGCCCGAGGCAATGAGGCTTTGACGTAAGGAAGATTCCGTATCGCCGGATATGACGGCGCGCAGCCTAATCGCTAATCTATCAGAGGAAAAACGACATGGATTCCGATCCCCACCTACAACAGGCAAGTGATCAGATAACGAAGGCCCTGCGTGGTGACATTCTATCGCCGGTTGTCAAAGCCTTCTTCCATGAACCGACATTTACCGCGAGCTATGTCGTGCACGATCCAGCAACCAGCAGGGCGGCGATTATCGATTCTGTGCTGGACTTTAACCAACCTTCGGGGCGCACTTCATCGGAATCGGCAGACGCTATTATTGCATATGTGCGCGAGACAGGTCTCACGGTCGACTATCTCTTCGAAACACATGTTCACGCTGATCATCTTTCCGCCGCGCCCTATTTGCAAAAGCAGATCGGCGGTGAAATAATCATCGGCTGCGAGATCCTGACCGTCCAGGAAGTCTTTGGGAAAGTTTTCAACGAAGGCAACAGCTTTGCTCGCGATGGATCGCAATTTGACAGGCTATTGGCAGATGGCGACCAACTGCAACTGGGGGAGATGCCGATTACGACGCTGCACGTACCGGGCCACACGCCCGCTGATCTCGCCTTTATCATTGGCGATGCAGCATTCGTCGGCGACACGATGTTTATGCCCGACTACGGTACGGCGCGAGCCGATTTTCCCGGCGGCGATGCGCGCATTCTTTACCGCTCGGTTCGCCGCCTCATGGCCTTGCCTGGAGAGACAAGGGTGTTCTTATGCCATGACTATAAAGCGCCTGGCCGCGATACGTTCGCGTGGGAATCAACGATAGCTACTCAGCGAGCTGACAATATCCATATCCATGACGGCGTTGAGGAGGACGATTTTGTCGCCATGCGCGTTGCGCGCGATGCAACGCTGGAAATGCCGCGCCTTATCCTGCCATCAATCCAGATAAACATGCGCGCAGGTCAATTGCCAGAGGCTGAAGATAATGGGACGCGTTATCTCAAGCTGCCGCTAAACACGCTCTAGGAGATATCACCATGCCCCCTCTTGATCCTGTGATAGCATTGTCTGGTGGCCTGCTCATTGGTCTTGCCGCCGCACTATTCCTGCTCTTCTCAGGCCGGATTGCCGGGATCAGCGGTTTGGTTGCCCGCGCCACGGGTATCGCCGATTCCGGTGCTCCGCGCTCACAGACATGGGCTTTCGTTATCGGATTGCCCTTGGGTGCCACTTTGGTCAGCCTGTGGGTCAGATCGCCGGAGATAGTGGTCACTTCATCCATACCACTCCTAATCGTCGCCGGTTTGCTGGTCGGGTTCGGGACGCGATTGGGCAATGGCTGCACCAGCGGCCATGGCGTGTGCGGGGTTTCACGCCTGTCCCCTCGTTCATTGGCAGCAACAGCCACCTTCATGTTGGCTGGTTTTATGATCGTAACGATCATGCGCCACATAGTAGGAGCGTGACGGCATGCGGCATATACTCATCGCACTTCTTACCGGCGTCCTGTTTGGTGCCGGACTTGCAATGTCAGACATGGTCAATCCGGCACGCGTGTTGGCATTCCTTGACATCTTTGGTGCATGGGATCTCACTCTCGCCTTTGTTATGGGCGGCGCGATCATCCCTTTCGTCATAGCGTTTGCGATCTCGCGCAAGCTGCGCGAACCAATTTTGAACACGCAATTCTACATTCCTGAAAACCGGATCATCGATCGGCAATTGATTGCTGGGGCGATGATCTTTGGAGCTGGCTGGGGTCTGGCCGGGTATTGTCCTGGCCCGGCAATCGCTGGTTTTGCCTTTGGCGATTGGCAACCGGTCGTGTTTGTCTTCGCAATGCTGGCAGGCATGTTGGCAAACCGCATCTATGCTGATTTCAGTGCAAATCGCGCAGCAATCACGTAACCGATTGTCAAAAGTCCAAACTATGAATGTCGCTCAACATACTGAGAGCTCAGCTTCTGCGGATCACTTCAATCGATAGGCTGGTGCGAATTTTTTACGGTCCTTGATTGGGGGCGGAAACATGACAGATCTGCGCACTCCGGGCCGGTTGTTACGACGTGTGCGAGAAAATCGTTCTTGGAGTAGCGCACGAACGGCGTCAGTCCGATCATGATAATCAAGGATCGCGTATTGAACGATTGACTCCTGCGCCTGCCCACGCATTCGCCACAGATTGCGCAAAAGCTTGAGGTCGAGCGCCCTCGCCAGCTGATCTCCGACGGTTTGATCCGCACTAAATTGGTTATTATTCGCGTAACCTGGCCGTCAAGAAAGTGGAACACCCGATCAGCCATGGCCGCAATCCCGGCATTGTGAGTAATGATAATAAGCGCTGTATTGAGCTGGGTGTTTGCATTGTCGAGTGTCTCAAGCACATGTATACCAGTAGCACTACCTAGCGCGCCGGTCGGCTCGTCACACAGTTGCACACTGGGCTGTAGCACACTGGGCTGTTTTGCGATGGCCCGGGCGACCGCCACTCTTTGTTGCTAACCGCCTGAAAGCTGAGCAGGGAAATGGGCGCATCGTTCCCCCAGGGCAACCATCTCTAGAGCTTCTGCCGCCGACATCGGATTATCCGAGATATCGGTGACCAATCGGACATTCTCTTCCGCCGTAAGACTCGGGATCAAATT
>JGI24025J20009_10000440_pt1 | contig 32034 bp, 28 predicted proteins | sample Cruoilmetagenom3_FD_20009 | JGI IMG/M metagenome (IMG submission 20009) | reverse complement strand
CATACGGCATCATTAGGGGTTCTTGGGCGGGACATAGTGTTCACCATGTCCGTATATGTTGTTCAACTATTTATTATCTACTGTTAAGTGGATCACTACCCAACCTTCTCACCGGTCTCGCTTGTTTCTCCTGTCTCACCGGTTTTTGGTTTTGGTGGAGATGGATTCTCTACAGTCTCTCCGACACCTGAATATGACGATTCTGTCTGATTCGTCGCCCTTTCGGAGGATGTCACCACTGGCTCAGAATATTTATGTCTGCTACCGGCGTGGCGGCTACTGCTCTGAGGTTTCTCTTCTGTGCCCGGCTGAAGCATACCCTTCATATACGTATCAAGCAATGGGTTTCCGCAGCAGACCACACAGCAGCAGGGACCGAATTTTTCGACCGACTGCTGGTATTCCTTTGCAAGCGCTGTTTTTATCTCATCAGGTGGGGTCCAGTATCCCTTCCGCGTCGATTCCAGCATCGTTGCCGTAATGCCTTGAAGCGCGTATGGGTTATTTTTGTCGAAGAATTCCTGCATACCGAGGTTGTATATATCCTGAACATAGACATCATAGACTTGGTTCCACATATCTTCTGTGATGAGGTCTGGGTTGACGGCATCCCATGACCACAAATCCGTAGCAAACTGGTCCATATACCGTGCTCCATCGTATCCATGCTCCATCATCCCTTCGATCCATTTCGGATTGAAATACCTTGCACGAAGTTCTCTGTTCAAGAAGTGACTCAATGTCTCAACTCTCGGATTGTTTATCGCCCTCAGATTGTTTATGTACATATCAGGGGCGTTTCCTGAGACGCTCTCGATCGCTAAACTCAATCCGCCAAAGTAATTAGCAACCTCGGAATGGTCTAACACGCCATAAACGTTCGAGCTGCGGCTGAAGACAGCCACTTCGACTCCGTTGAGATTCTGTTTGAATAGATCAGGTGAGTGCATGCCCCATATATTTTCTCCATATACATTACCCTCTCTGTTAATGTAGAGTTCCGCAAGCTCGCTTCTATCCTCCCATGTATGACTGGCTGGGATTGCATATTCGAGACCCGTAGCGTGTGCACCCGGCGCTTCAGAAAATATCCCTGCCGCTGAAAGCAACTGTGCCATCGACTCATTGTAACCGGCATCTATCAATGCCTGATAGATCAGCTCAGAATCTTCTTTGACATAATTCGGATATTCTGTATCGTTTGCCTGTGCAACAAGCCTGACAGCCCGGTCAATCCAGTGGATATTATTTTCAAAGATGTCCCTGTATGTTCCTGAGGTCACAACCACGACATCGATTCTAGGTCTTCCAAGTTCACTCGAATTGATCAACTCAAGCTCGCTTACACGGTCCTTCTTATCCCACACAGGCTTTACGCCAAGCAGATACATTATCTCTGCTTCCGTGACGCCCTGATGCAGCATGGTTTCCGAAGCCCACAGTACGAATGCAACCTTCCTCGGATATTCCCCGGTTTTGTTTAGATGCTCCGCAAGCAACTGATCTGCCACATTCACGCCAACGTTCCATGCAGCATCGGTTGGTATGATTCTTGGATCAAAGGCATGAGGGTTTCTTCCGGTTGGCAGAGCATCCGGATTCCTGATCGGATCATCCATGGGACCTGGTGGGATGTATTTTCCCTCGAATGCATCCAATATCCTTGGTATCTCGATCTTGCATCCAGCAATCCTGTTCGCATACTCCATCGAGAGATTCAGGTCATCTGTGATCTCATCCGATCGCTGTTCCAACACGGCATCCTGTGCAGCCACCGGAATTGAACCGTTGAGCAGAACCTCGGTTAACAACTCCGTAGTAACTCCTTCAGAAGCATTTATCACAGACACATGCTCTTTGAATTCGTCTCCAAGCATCGCCTCTACCAATTCCACCAGACTTTCATTGGTCGGAGGTTCGCTCAGTATGTGTGGACCGTATGGTATATATTCTGCCTTTATCTCATTGAGATAAGCATCTAATCGCTTGACAAAGTTATCAAACGCGGTCGCGTTGTTTATTATTGTATTGATGTCTATCTCAAGATCGCGATCGAGACTCAGGTTTATGCACTCTCCTATAATCTCGCTCTTATATCCTTCCTTCACATCCCCTTCTTCTACCGTCTCATACAGCGATATCGTCCGTTGTAGATTCGATAGATTCCAGTATAGCCCGGATGGAACGATTGTCGGCATATAATCTACAACAACCGCATTTGTTTTTGCTTTGCTGCTTCTGGGATCCCCTGCCTGAATCGGATATGGCTTTATATGCGGCATGTTCTGAAGGAGCAGCCCGGACCAATCATACCTCGACGGCGTAACCGCTTTTCCTGGCATCAGTGTCATCTGTGAAAATACCGTGAATAGTGCATCAGCCCCGAATTCCTTGTTCAGCCAGAAATAAGATGCTAAATACTGGTGATGCGGTGGTATCGCGCCTTCATAATACATTACGGTCTCGTTTTGCGCAAATCCCCACGTTGGATGCGGGAGAAGCAGCACATTACCGAACTGAATCCTTGGGATGACAAGATGTTTTCCGGTCTCGTTTTCATAGACCATTATCTCGCCAGGTGGGGCACCCCATCGCTCTATCGTTTCGTTCTGCTTATCGTCAGGGATGCTCTCGAACCATTCGAGATATTTACTCTCCGGAATCAATATCATGCTTCCGTTTTCCACTCTCTCAGTCAGTATATCCTGTGCCCATGTTCCAACATTGCTTTCATTCCGCATCATTTCAGTGAGTTCGGTTTTGTCTGGCAGCGGTTCGGTTCCAACATCATATCCTCTCTCCTTCATCGCATCCAGCATCTTCGCCAAACTCGATGTAGCATCGAGGTAATAATCTATGTCTGCACCGACACTTCCTTTACCGCCACCCTCGCTGTAGTATGTTATCGCAATCTTCTTCTCTGAATTGTTCATCCGGTGAAGATGTGCCCGTGAGACTGCTCTATCTGCTAGCCAATCGATCTGGTAGTCTATTGGTTTCTTGTATTTTGAACCACTAATTGGATCTATTGCATTTCCAGCAACGTATATGAACTCGGTAATCCCATCCAATTCTGGAATTGCAATAGCCCATGCACCCTCTTTCTTGCTGAGCCCACGGGTATTGTTCTCCCATACCTCTGGCGGGGTATAGTATGTCGTTACGAGTTGCATTGGAGTAACGTTCAAATTCCGGAGATACTCGATTGCCTTCTCCGGATTTTTATAATGCATCCGAGAGTGTGAAGTGGACAGAATAACAACATCCACAATGGATTTGTTATCCTGTATAAAATACTTTGATCCATTCGGGTCTTTGTAGGAGTAGGTTGCATATATTACATTTACTCCATTTGACTCAAGCGATCGTATCAAGGTATCGTACATAAGAGTGATGCCACCCTTCGGAGGGACATATATGTACTGGATACCTACCGTAACGTTGGAGGCGTTGTACCTTCCGGTTGATTTATACCATGTCATGTATTCACCGGTCTCGGTAAAGACCTTTGGCGCATCCGGATGATATAAGCCATATATGGGTAATGGCAGTGGTGGCAATATCTCGGCGCTCAAATTACAGAATTTCACGCCTAAGAAAGTTAACAGACGTTTCATATTCTCTTCACCGATATCTGAGGGAAATTCTCCATATTTCCAGTACTCTTCAATATCAGCGTATTCTGGATCCGATAGATTCACATTCCCAAGATTGTGTACGTCCGCAAAATTCGAGGCTATAACATATGCACCGTTAGTCTTCGCCGCTTCCACCGTATCTTTTATTCCCGCCTGAGTTGGAACTCCAATATGAGTAAGGTATATGACCTTTCGGTCGCTCAGATTGAGGTTTTCAAAAGATGCGGGGTCGTCTTCTGAAATGTAATGTATCGTCACATTGATCGATCTTGAAATATAGGGATCTTTTCCCGCTTCCTCTATATTATAAAAATAAGCTGCTACGAAGGCGATCTTCACCCTATCCTCAGGCGGCTTCGGAGGGTCTACTGCAGTCGTATTCCCGTAGAATCTATTATCCATATAGATGATCAGATTCTCAATATTCTCATCGCCGCCATAGACCCAATAACTGGTGATGTTTGCATCATCCACGTTTCCGATGCTGATGTTGGAGCTCAAGTTATATGCAAAGATATGAGCACTGCTGTTCATCGACCCGCTTATGCTCTCAACGGTCTCGTTATCAAGAGAAGCGAGAAATACAACGCTCTCATCGCCAAAGTCCTTTAGCCTGGCCTGAGATGCATTGTATATCTCAACTTCGACCGTGGCATTCGCCGACGCGTTATTCAGCGAATCCCAGTTCTCATCTGATCCCAGAACGAAGATTATCCTATCCCCTCCGGGCTGTGCAGCTGCGGATAACGGCACAATTAAGAGCACCAGGAATAGGAGTGCAACCGACCGTGTTGTCGGCGCAGATCTTCGCGTACGTTTTATAGCGTATAATTCCATCAGCAGTCCTCATTTATCATTTTTTAGATATGTTGCACCTAGATAGTACCTCGGCGATAGGTTTGTATATCTTCAATAATATGAAATCAATGCCGGCATCCATCTTCATCTCTCAATGTTGACGTCTATTATGTTAGGTAGTAAAATAATCTATGCTAACAAAGTTTGGTTTTGATTAAAAATCAAAAAAAGTTCGTAACTATTCAAGTACCCTAATAAGCAGCTCAAATCAATCTTGAGGATATGTCATTGGACAATAGTTTGAGAAGCCACCTCGCCCAGAGTAGCCGGTCACGATGCCGAAGGCCTCTTCCACTTCCTCTAGCATCACCAGAGTGACGATCCAGTATATCAACCGCCGAGAGAGAAGACAGGCATCTTGGACTGCATGGACGGCGCCGCTCATCGCGGTTTTACACCCAAAGAAGACCCGATCCTACAATCCCCGCACCATATCCGCCCGCTCGATTATCCCCTTCTCGGTTATGATACCGGTCACCTTATCCAGAGGCGTAGCATCGAAGGCCGGGTTGTAGACCTTCACCTTCGACGGCGCCAGCTGAACACCGCCCGCCCACCTGACCTCGTCTGGATCTCTCTCTTCGATGACTATATCCTCCTCTCTTTGGCCCAGATCGAAGGTGGAGAGTGGCGCGACCACATAGAAGGGAATCCCGTGCTCTTTGGCCAGGACGGCATGAGCGTATGTCCCCACCTTGTTGAAGACGGCATCGCAGGTGATCCGATCGGCGCCCACTATGACCTTGTTCACCAGACCCTGACGCATCACCATCCCCGCCATGCTGTCACAGATCAGGGTCGCCGGGATCTTGTCCTCCACCAGCTCCCATGCGGTCAGCCTGCTCCCCTGGTTGAGGGGCCTCGTCTCGCAGGCGTAGACCCTGATATCCTTCCCCTGCTCTGTGGCAGACCTGATCACCCCCAGGGCCGTGCCCCAGTCCACACAGGCCAGCCTGCCGGCGTTGCAGTGGGTCAATACAACGTCACCATCTTCCAGGAGCTCGGCGCCGATATCGCCCAGAGCCCTGTTGACGGCGACATCCTCGTCGGCCACACGCTCCGCCTCATTTAGGGCAGCATCTCTGATCTCGTCGGCGTCGGCATCATCCGCGCCCGCCACCGCCTTTCTGACCCGGTCTACACCCCAGGACAGGTTCACCGCGGTGGGCCTGGTGCTCTTGATAATATCGCCGGCACGATCGAGGTCTCTCAGAAGGTCTTCCGGCGCGATCGAACGAGAACAGATCGCTGCCAATGCCACCCCATAGGCTCCTGCCGCGCCCAATGCGGGCGCTCCTCTGATCCGAAGAGAAAGTATGGCCTCGCAGAGGTCCTGGACGGTCTCGATCTTGATCGTCACCAGCTCGGCAGGCAGCCGGGTCTGGTCGATCATCCGGATGCCGTCGTCCCACCAGATGGTTCTCACGTCTCTCACCTGCGATCGATGACCTTTCCCGGACCAAGAACGAGCTGGTCCACGTTATCGAATATGCCGTGCTCCAGAACGCCCGGAAGAGCAGAGAGCTCTGACGCCAGGCCCCTGGGATCCTCTATGATCCCGAAATCGACATCGACCACCAGGTTCCCGTTATCGGTGATCACAGGTCCGTCCTTCATCTTGGCCTGGCGTATCTTTGGCACGCCTCCCATCTTTTTCACCAGACGTTCCACCAGGCTGGCGGCGATGGGCAGAACTTCCAGAGGCACAGGTCTGTCCAGAACCTCTGCGCGCTTGGAGGCGTCGGCCACGATCACGAACCACCGGGCCGAGTAGGATACCACCTTCTCCCGGGCATGAGCCCCTCCGCCGCCTTTTATGGCCACCAGGTTGCGATCTATCTGGTCTGCCCCGTCTATGGCCAGGTCCAGCACCGGGTGCTGTTCCAGAGTAGTCAGGGGTACGCCACAAGAGATGGCCAGCTCCTGGGCCTGGTAAGAGGTGGGAACCCCAAGGATATCGATCCCCTCGTCCTCGTCCCAGTCCACCATCTCTCCGATCCGCCGTATGGTCCAGGCGACGGTAGATCCCGTTCCAAGACCGATGACCATGCCGTCTCGCACCAGGTCTGCCGCAGCCTCTCCGGCAGCCCTCTTCTCCTCCAGGTTAGAATCAAGCGTTCTCATTTCGGACCCACCTCAGCCCAGAACCTTGCTCTTCACCGTGGTAAAGACAGGCCCCCTGACGTCTATCTTCCGTTTGTAGCTGGTGATGTACCTCTCCAGGGCAGGATCGACCCTGAGGTTCACATCTCCCGGCCCCCGCACTATCCTCACCCTGGTCTCTGTGCCCTCGCCTCGCAACGCGGCAACCTCTATTTCGCAAGAAGCAAGTTCGGCAAAGGCGTCTACGAACCTTATCCCTGAGGACACACCGTCTTCGAACGCCTCTTCCCACCTGGGTATTCTGGGCACCCCCAGGATGTTCTCCTTGTAGACCAATACCTCGTTCTGGTAGGCAGGTCCGCAGAGCTTGGTATTCTCCTCGGGCTCCACCACAGAGACCACCACGTTGTGTCCGTAAAGCTTCCCTTCCCAGGCCTGGAACTCGCATGGTGAGGGCGCATCGCCATGTTCATGACAGGTCCGGACGATCGCCTCTGCGATCTCTCTGCCTTCGGCGGTGATCGGCGTTGCGTCCACCTCGATCATCCGTACCATCTTCCTGGGCGATAGGCTCCAGGGGGCGTAGAACTGTGGATAAGAGAGAGCCCTAACGTCGGTGGCGTTGTGAAGAATCATGGCGATCCGTTCAACGCCAAGGCCCAGGTTCATCACAGGATAGGGTATATCGTACTTGGAGAGAGCCGTGGGGGAATAGATCCCGAAGGTGGCCAGCTCCACCCATCCGGTGCTGTACTTGGTGCTCGACCCCACCAGGCCTGGATGGTAGGCGTAGACCTCGATCTGGGTATCGGGCACGTAGTACTTGCTCCTCTTATCGTCGGGCAGGAACTTGAACTTCTCAAACCCGAATTGGCTAAGAAGGCTGTCGGCTATCGCCTTCCCGTCATCGATTGCGATCTCCTCGTCCATGATCACACAGCTGGCCGAGTGGTAGGTCATCAGCCTGGCAGCATCCTCCGACTGCTCCCGCCGGAAACACTTGTCGACGGAGAACAGTCTCACCGGCAGCTTCGATCTCTGGTGGATGGCAGACAGGGTCAAAAACCAACCGGAGGTCATGTGGCTGCGGAGGGTCCTGGTGGTGGGCTCGGGCTTGATATCTTTGAACTCGGGGAAGACCTTCTCCAGAAGAGTAGATATCAGGGCGTCGGACGCGCCCAGCGACCGGGCCATCTCCGGGACCAGGTCGTCCCCCTCCACGGTCCCTTTCTTGTAGCCGTGGAGGATCTGGCGTATCGTCTCCACATCGTCGGCGGAAAGTTCCCGGCCCAGGATCTCGTCGATCGACCTGACCCGGTCGTCGGATATGCCCACATCGGGCCGGGGAAGCCCTGCCAGATAGAAACATCGATCCAGTACCGCCAGGGCCTCGCCCCCGAACTGTTTGTACACCTCCTGGTCTTCCACTATCAAGGGGTTCATGGCCTCGTCGAAGCCGAGCCGGAGGTAGGCCTCCCTCAGCTGGTGGATGACCTCGAATATGGGATGAGGCGTCCCGTAAAGATAGGCGCGTCTGGGATAGCGATCGTTCAGGACAGGTTTCTCGACAAACTTCGTTCCCTGCTGCCAGGCGGCGTCGAAGTCCTCGTTGGCAGCCTCTCTTATCCGGGCTGGATCGAACTTCATGGGTCAGAGTCTGTGATCGGCTTCTTTAAGTTTATCCTCCAATTTCTGGTGCCTGATCTCCGCCTCATGACGTTGGAATAGTCGAAGGGTGACATCTCAGCACCGGTCCAGGTACTGCTTCAGCTTTCTCATGCTCTTCTCGCCCTCGATGAGGGTCCGGGCTTCGGTTATGAACCGGCCAGTGTAGCCGTTAAGCACACCGATCACCTTCTCCCAGTTTACGGTGCCCCAGTCGATGGGAAGATGCTCGTCTCTCTCACCATGGTTGTCATGGACGTGGACGTGAATTATCTTATCTTTGATCTCCAGGAACTGGTCCACGTTATCATTGGTGTTGGCATGACCCACATCGAAGACGAAACCGAGGTTCTCCCGGTTCACGTTCTCCAACATTCCCAAAATCTCCCCCGGCGTCCTCCCGAACAGCGACTCTATGTTCGGCATGTTTTCCACCGCCACAACCATATCCAGATCGGCGGCATGATCGCAGATCCGCTGCAACCCCTGGATGTTCTGCTCCCAGGCCCGGTCGGGCATCTGCTTGCCCAGGGGCGATAGACGGCCGGGATGGACCACCGCCAGGCGGCTGAACTCGTATGCCAGGTCGAGACATGCGTTCGTCTGCCTCACCGACTCCTCCTGGATGGGCTGGTTCATGCTGGCCAGGTTCAGGTCCGAGTAGGGCAGGTGGATGGTGATCACCAGGCTGGTGGTATCTGCTATATCTCTGGCCAGGTTCAGGGTCTCCGAAGTCAGCCTCTGCCTCCCCTCGTTCACAATTTCCCATCCGGTGTACCCGAGATCTTCCAGCTCATAGGCCCAGTCGAAGGGCCTGTCCACCAGCGCGCTCGACGAGAAGCTAATCATGGTCATCCAGTTCGATCTTCTCTATCGGTCTTCCATCTGCCGTCTCGGGTGCCAGCCAGTCGATCAGCCGGTCGTGCCCTTTGATCTGGACGTGTACCGATCCCAGAGGCTCTTCATCTGGCGGGAAGTTTATCCTTCCGGCGGCGGCTGCCTGCTTGCTCAGCCTGAACAAGACAGCGTCTTCGATCAGTCCCTTGAGCATCACCGACCTGGCGGCGTCCAGTATGTGCTCTTCTCTCAGCAGCCTGTGGAAGTTTCTCAGAGATCCCAGGCCGCCCGTGGCCTTGAGTTGATCATCTTCGATCACCAGGGTCTGGCCGGGAAATATGTTCTCCAAGGCTCCGACCACCTTCTCCAGACTTTCTGTGGGTCTCACCGCGGCGGAGACGGATACCTCTATCTTATCCATATTAAGTTGCATCTCTGACACATCCAGGCTTAAATGTTACTTGTCCTGTACCGCAGAATGGCCGCCATCCCGCCGAAGGCCTTGTAGAGCTGGGCACCCTCCTCGAAGTCCGAAGATATTATCTTGACCTTGCTCCCGCTCTGTTCTGCCAGGTTGGATAGGTCGATGACGAGGTCTACCTCATCGACGACCATCAGGGATGATCCGCACCTGGGGCAGTTCTCAGGCGGTGGCGTCGCGGGCGACCTGGTAACCTCTTCTGAGAAGTTGCAGCTGCTGCTGGTACACTCGATCCGGGCGCGAGTCTTGCGCAGATCCTCCGAGAGGAGCAGGGTATCGACCGCGCCCAGCAGGAGGTTCTCTCTGACCTCTTTCTCCCCGTAAGAGGCAAGGCCCTTATCGTTGACCAGCTCCTTCATGAACCGCCTCATGACCAGCTTCTCCTGGGTCAGCTCCAGGTCCAGGAGCCGGTCCTGGGCGGCTTCCACCAGCTCGGGGAGACCCGACTCGTCTGTGTAGGATATGTCCATGGCGCCCAGCATCTTCTGCTGGAGTTCATGATGGAGGAACTCGCCGCCCACAAACTCCTCCTTGGTGGGCGAAGGCCCGCCGACCAGTATCCCTTGAAGATCCTTGCGGTCGATGGGGAGAAAGGCGTCGTTGGCAGCCTCGCCGATCCTCTTGTAGAAGTCGTGGATTGCTATCAGCCTGAGCTGCTGGAACCTCCTGCTGCTCTGACCGCCCTTCCTCTGCTTTCCGGGAACGGTGGATCTGAGATGCTTGCCGGTATCGATATGTTTTCCCTTCAGGATGCCCACGGTGGCTTCCCGCCGATCGAGGACTATCAGGCCGAAGGTCTTCTTATCGGCCAACATATCTTCCAGAGGATCGAGGAGGAAAGAGGAATCGCAATGGTACTTGTAGGTGATGATGGGCTCAGGTGGCTCCAGAACCTTGTTGTACATGCTGGTCTTGTTACTTCCCACGTCGACGATTCCGATGAAGAGGACCACGCCGTTCTCGGGCGGTTTCGGGATCAGGCGGAGCCTGGACAGCGCCGAATCGAGCGCGCTCTGAACGTTGGTGCGCGTTAGCTTGGACTTGATGTTTGAGGCTTGGCCGAGCTCGTCCCGGAGCTGGGAGGTGACGTCGAATATCTGTTTGTCTGGCGGAATGTAGAGCGAGATTAGCTCCGTCCCCCTGCCCGTCTTGCTTTTCAGATCTTCGAGCACACGCTTGAACTCGTACCTCTGTTGTGCGGTAAACTCCATCGGATATCTCCTCAAAGGGATCCCTGGTCTCCTTATCATCGTATAGAGGGGTTATTTAAGAGACCGGTTCATCCCAGGCAACAGCCTTCATGTGCCCTTATGTAGGTTTCGCTGTATCTGTGCATCGCATTTCGGATATTCCGGGAAAATTGCTTTAAGCGTCGGACCCCATGTTGAAGACATGAGAGCGGATATCACTCTGATCGGCGGCGTGGGGATCGACCTGGGGGGTGAGGAAGTATACATGAAGACCCCCTACGGTAAGGTGAAGGCAGAGGAGGTCGCCCTGGCGGGGAGAGAGGTTCTCTTCATACCCCGTCATGGCGAAGACCACCTACCTCCTCACATGGTGAGCTACAGGGCCATTCTCTGCGCGGCAAAAAAATCCGGCGCAAGACGGGTCATATCCACCAACACCGTGGGAACCATGTCCTGGCACCAGGTGGGCAGTTTTGTCGTGCCTCATGACTTCGTGGAGTTCACCAGGTCTCGGCCAGCGACCTTCTTCGAGCATAGGGCGGTCCACGTGGATATGACAGACCCGTACTGTCCCCAGCTCAGGGCTGCGCTCAAGGAAGGGGTAAAGGCCACAGGAATGGAGCCCCACGACGGGATCTACGTCTGCACCGAAGGTCCTCATCTGGAGACGCCGGCTCAGATCGGGATGATCAGAAACTTTGGTGATGTGGTGGGCATGACCGGCTATCCTGAGGTGGTTCTGGCCAGGGAACTGGGGCTCTGTTACGCCACGATCTGCGTGGTGACCAACGTCGCCGCCGGGATGAAGAAAGACGCTCTGACCATCACCGAGGTTCTTGACCAGATGGCCGAGAGCATCGACCGGCTGAGAGATATAATCTCTCATGCTCTGCCCAAGATACCGGAGGTGCGGTCTTGCCGGTGTGGCGAGGCCCTCGACGAGGCGATGCTATGAATCACAGAACGGTAATCGTGATGCTGGCCTGTTCCTCGTCTCCGGAGGAATCGGTAACACTGAGAACGATTACATAGGTGCCCTTATCGATCTCGGAGGAGCGCGTCTTGAAAGATTTCTCTTTTGACAGGGTCCCGCCCAAAGCCGAGCTCCAGGCGTAGGTATAGGGCTTCTGCCCGTCTTTTACATTGGAATCGAAGATTATCTTCTCGTCTCCGGAGAAGATCGATCCCGTAAAAGGCGATGTTATGGCCACCTCAAGTCTCTCGTCCGGGCCTTCTCGAATGCTCTCGGGCTCCTGGTCCAGGCAGCCTGCACACAGGGCCAGGAGAGAGACAGCAAGCAAGACCGATATCGATCGGTTCGGTTTCATGATATCTTCAAATTTCAGGTGATGAATTCGTCGGATAGGAACTTCTCGACCGCCTGGACCGCGGGCGAGTCTTCTGGAAGGTCGAATACCGTCTTTCCTTCGTAGGCGATCTCGGCGAGGCTCGGATCGTCGGGAAGGGCACCCAGATATTTGAACCCCAAACGCTCTGCCGTCTCCTCAACCCGGCTCAGCATATCCGGCCTGCATCGGTTTGCTACCACGTAGTAGGTCTCGATCCTTGCACCTACCTCGGAGGCTACGGCCTTTATCCGCTCCAGGGTGTCGAGGCTGGTCTTGCTGGCGTCGGTGACGATTATGGCGTCGTTGATCTTGGCCGAGGTCTTCCGGGCGATGTGTTCCACTCCCGCCTCGCAGTCCATGAGCAGATGATCGTAGTACCCGTCATCGATCGTCTTGGCAAAGACCGCCTGGAGGAGATCGTTCACGGCACAGTAGCAGCCTGTGCCCTCGCCACGACCCATGATAAGCATATCGTAGCCTTCCTGCTCGCCTTCCATCAGGAGGGTGTCGAAGAGGTTCTGGAATATGTCGATACCGGTGAGCTCGGGGCTCTGCTCTCGTTGTCTCCTGTACTTCAAGAGCATTTCGGAGAGACGAGACGACCGATCCGTCCCCAGGACGCTGGCCAGACATTCGTTGGGGTCGGCGTCCACGACCAGGATATTGCCACCTCTTCGCTTGACCAGCTCACGGAGGACGAGGGCGGTCAGCGTGGTCTTGCCGGTGCCACCTTTTCCGAAGAAGCCTATGATTCTCATGAGGCGACAGGCTCCGCGCGGATCTCTGTCTTCCGGATCTCGACCCGTCTCAGGGGATATATCGACTTGGCGTTCTTGTAGATATCCAGAGAGAGCCGGCCTAAGACGACCTCCTGCATGAACTGGTTCAGGTCGAGGTTGTCTGCCCTCTCCTGGATGATCTCTTTTGCGATCTCCCTGATGCTCTTGACCTGGTTGGACCTCGCCCTCTTAATGGTGAAGCAGGTGGGTTTCACCCTCACCTTATAGCCGTCGGTGGTGGTGACATCGACGATGGTGTCGATGCGAGACGTCCTCCTCTTGACCAGAGACCTGATGTAGTCGGTGGTCAGCTCGTGACCCACGAACTTGGTGTAAGCGGCGTCGCCACCGACGTTGTCTATCTTGAACTTGAGCTTGATGTTCTGCTTGGAGAAGTTGTTTGTCAACTCTCCGAGGGTGGTCTCGATTACTCTTCCCATGAGCTTATTCGGGTCGCTGGCAAGGGTCTCGCCCACCTGAGAGTTTCCGAACATCTCGGGGCCCATTACCTTATACCACTGCTTGACAGCTTTCCTGCCTTCAGACCGCTTCTGTGACCTTCTAGCCAATAAATATCCTCCAGGAAATACTCGTGACTAGACCCAGGCTTACTGTATATAAAGAGCTCGCCTCTCGGTCCAGGATCAGCGGAACGGCTCGACATATATGTATACGTAATTGCTCCAGTCGTTGCAGTAGTAGCAGAGCAGGTGCCAGCCAGGAGTGCTGCTGCGGAACCAGGTGGAGTACCATCCGAAGTTCTTGTACCCGAAGTTCTTGATATCGGGCATCCAGTCGTAGTAAGGATCTTTGAGGGTCCACTCGAAGGACCAGTAGGTTCCAGGCGTTCCGATTCGGGACCAGAGCGGGATCCAATCTCCGCACCGGACGCTGGCTACGGTGCTGAGCCCATGGGGCCAGGTCTGTACGTAGTACGTATTGCTTTGTGAGACCGCCAGGCCGGTGTACCAGAACCCGCAACATCCTGTGAGAGGACCGGGATGATTGTCATAGTTGCACGACGGCCCGGAAGGTCCCACTGGGTAACCACAATATCCAGGTGGCGTACCAGGTTCCCCGGGATAACCAGACCAGCACGACGGTCCAGACGGCGCTTCTGGGTAACCGCCGTATCCTGACGAAGCACCGGGATCCCCGGGATAACCAGACCAGCACGACGGTCTGGACGGCGCTTCTGGGTAACCACCGTATCCTGGCGGCGCACCGGGTTCCCCGGGATAACCAGAGTAGGACGCCGGTTCGGCGAACCCCTGGGGATGACCAGCATAGCCAGAAGGTCCAGAAGATCCGCCTGGATAAGCCTCGTCGTCCGACGATCCGGAATTCCAGCCGGAATATGTATACCCCGGCGCGGTCAGGTCCAGGTCGAAAGGCATCATCCCCTCCGAACGAGGATTGGGAGGTGCGGGAAAGCCCGATGTGGGGTCCCCGGACCCTTCAGTGTTCCCCACCTCACCGAATGCGAGCGGTGCTAGGACGAGGAACGCAATCAAAAGACAGACAAGATATCTCATATAACCCACCACATACCCTATACTCGATTGTATTTTGCCACGACTTGTATCTATTTAACATTTTTCTTCCGCCTGGAGACTCATCGGTCCAGATCTTGCCGCGACGAAAAGATAAAATGCCTGTACATCTCTGCAGACCAATGGAGGAGAATGTCATGAGAGTTCTTGTCAGCGATCCCCTCTCCGAAGAGGGCGTCAAGAGACTGGAGACCGAGGCCAAGGTCGACGTGATGACCAACCTTTCCCCAGAAGAACTGATCGAGCGGATTAAAGATTACGATGCACTGGCCATCCGGAGCGGTACCAAGGTTACTGCCGAGGTAATCGAGACCGCAGAGAACCTGAAGGTCATCGGGCGGGCGGGCGTAGGGGTTGACAACATCGACATCGATGCCGCCACCAGGAAGGGCATAATCGTGGTCAACACCCCTGGCGGGAACACCATCTCTGCGGCAGAACATACCATCGCCATGATTCTATCCCTGGCTCGAAATATACCTCAGGCCAACAGCTCTCTGAAGGGCGGTGAGTGGAACCGCAAGATGTACACCGGCGTGGAGGTATACAACAAGACCCTGGGGATAATCGGTCTGGGCAGGATCGGCGTCGAGATCACCACCCGGATGAAGGCCTTCGGGATGCGCATACTGACCTACGATCCCTTCATCACCGAGGAGAAGGCCGCCGATCTGGGGATAAAGCTGACCTCTCTGGATGAGATATTCGAGAAGAGCGACTTCATAACGGTCCACACCCCTCTTACCGAGGATACCAGGAACCTCATCGACGAGAAGGAGTTCGATATCATGAAGCCCGGCGTCCGGCTGATCAACTGTGCCCGTGGCGGGATCATAAATGAAGCCGCTCTGGCAGCGGCCGTGGCAGAAGGCAAGGTGGCCGGAGCGGCTGTGGACGTCTTCACCAAGGAGCCACCCACCGACAACCCACTATTGGAGCAGAAGGGCATAATCGTCACCCCTCACCTGGGCGCGTCCACCGCCGAGGCTCAGGTTAATGTGGCCGTAGCGGTGGCGGACCAGATCCTGGCGGTGAACAGAGGCGAGCTGCCCCCCAACGCCCTGAACATGCCCGCCATATCGCCGGAGGTCCTGGTGGTCATGGAGCCTTATATGACGTTGGCGGAGAAGATGGGACGGCTGATCGGCCAGCTGGGCAGGGACGGATACGATAAGCTGGAGATAATTTATGGCGGCACCGTGGTCGAGAAGGACTCGAACCCTGTGACGATATCTGCGGTCAAGGGGTTCCTGGACTCCATCGGGCACAAGGTCAACTTCGTGAACGCTCTGATCAACCTAAAAGAGCACGGGATAACCCTCACCGAGAGCAAGACCGAAGCCATCAACGGATACAGCAACCTCATAACCCTGAAGCTGGTGGGCCAGAAAGGCACCACATCGGTCTACGGTACGGTATACGGCAAGAAAGAAGGCCGCATCGTCCAGATCAACGAGTACCGGGTCTACGTGCCTACCGAAGGCCACATGATCCTGGTAACTCACGAGGACAAGCCGAACGTCATAGGTCCCTGTTGCACCGTCTTGGGCGAGAAAGGGATAAACATCGGAGGGATGCACGTCGGTCGAGCCGGCAAAGAGCAGCTGATGGTCCTGAACGTGGACCACCCCGTGTCCGAAGAGACCCTGGAGAAGCTGACCCGGGTGCCGGGTGTCCTAAAGTCCCTGTTGATTAAGTTATAAAACTTTTCAGGAGAGGTCGGCCTTCATCTTCCTGACCAACTCCTCCTTTATGCCGTCTCTGCGATCTCCGCCGCAGACGGCACCTCTTACCCCGATTATGTCGGGAGAAATCCGCTTCAGAAGCTCCAGGTCCCCGAACCCTATGTTGCCTGCTAGGGCCACCTCCATTTTGCTCTCTCTACCGGCCGAGACGAACTCCGCGAGCTGGCTCTCGTTCATGAACTCGAAGGTGGTCTTTCCGTCCTTGACCGCGGTATCTATCATGATCACGCCGACCCCGCAGCTCACCGCCACCGGGGATAGGTCCATGGGAGGTATGGAACCGACCCTCTTGTAATCGGCGTATGCCGCCGCCACCAGCTTTGTCTCTTTGTTGAAGTCCTTGACCGACCTCACCACCTTTCCCAGCATATCCTCGGCTTGCTCCGGGGTCTTTATCCCCAGAAGCCCCACCTTGATGTAATCGGCACCTGAGACCGCCGCGCCCAGGGCGGCCAGGCTCGCCGTTCCTGGCTTGTAATCGAAGTCGCCGATGGCGGCGCTCACCGGAACTTTGCCATCGGCCAGATCGACAACGGACCGTATGGTCCAGGGAAAGTTCGCGCCCAGAGATCCTTCTTTCGGGTTCTTGACGTCCAGTATATCGGCACCGCCTGCCATCGTAGCCTTCGCCTCTTCAACGCTCATCGGACTAACCAACAGTTTCATATCGATCCTTCCTGATTAAATAAGATCATGACGCGCTGCGTCTTTGTTCTCGATCTATTTAACGGTGCGGTAGTCCACGCACACCGCGGCGAGAGAGAAACGTACGAGCCGATCGAAAAGAGCAGCTCTCTGGTGCAAACCTCGGATCCGCTCCAGATCCTGGAACTTCTGAAACCGCGAGAGATCTATGTGGCAGACCTGGACAGGATCACCGGGTCCGGCCACAATCTGGACCTGATCGAGGAGATGTCCCAGAGGTCCAGCGCCATGGTCGACTGGGGCATATCGTCTCTCGCCGATATCGATCTTCTCCCAGACGGATGCAGACCGGTCCTGGGCACCGAGACGGCGAGCCTGGACCTGATCAGGAGAGCATCGAGATCCAGGAGGATCGTGGTGAGCATAGATATGTTCAGAAGAGAGGTTCTTACGAGGGATCCCCGTCTCCAGGTCCCTCCCCTGGCCCTGATCAGAGAGCTGGATGAGCTCGACCTGGGAGGCATAATCCTCCTGGAGCTGGATCTGGTGGGAACTTCTGCGGGGATCGACGAAGACTTCCTGGAGGAAGCAGCATCCCTGAGCAGTCATGACCTCATACTGGGCGGCGGGGTGAAGGACTCGCGCGACCTGTTGAGGCTCGAAGAACTGGGGATCGAAGGAGCGCTGGTGGCCACCGCCATCCACCAGGGTGCTATCCCGGTGGAGGCCATACGGTAAAAGATCATCTTATGACTTATGATCATGGTCCTCATGCAGGGAACGCCGGAGATGTCTGGAAACACCTGGTCCTGACCGAGACCGCAGATCACCTATTCCAGGACGAGATGCGGATCTATGTGGAGAGTCACGTCGGATTTCCCGAGTACCGGCTCAGCCAAGGTGGTGAATGGGAAGGGGGCATAGGCAGATGCGGGTCTAAGCTGGAGAGCCTTTCGACCTTTCCTTACTTCCAGATCCTATCAGAGGCGAACCCAAAGGACCTGGAGTTCTACCTGGGGTCGGCCCGGCTTGTCCTGGAGCTGGCGAGGTTGCGGGGTCAAAAGATCAGGGCCGAGTTCTGGGACCAAAGCCCCCTTGTCGCGAGAAGCTGGTCACGTCATGACGAGAAAAGATGCAAGGTGAGCCTTCATCAAGGTGATGGCTTTTTCGGGGCGATGGAACTGGCGGAAGAACGCGATTTTGCTCTGCTTTTGATCGATCCTCCCTATATCGATGAAAGGGACGCCAGAGCCGCGGAGGATCTGCTCAGCGCGGCCGTAAAAGCAGGATGGGTGGCCCTCTGCTGGTATATGACCGATCAAAACGAGCCTCCCGAGCCGTCTGTCCCTTTTGAGACATTCTATTTAAGGTTCAAAGATGCGGGGCTAGAGGGCGGGCGGTGGGAGGGCGCGGCGGTGATAGTGGCGGGCGGTGATGGGTCCCTGATAGGATGGCTAGAGAGGCGTACAAAGGAGTTTCTGGCGGTCCTGACCGGTGAAACGTCACAATCTTTTTAAAACACTTTGATACAATCCTATCCGGGGTCGTCTTCGCTTGTCCAGAATACTCAGACTGTCTATCGCCGTAGTTCTGCCGGTAGTGTTTTACAGCCTGATCTTCATGCTCCTGATGCTGCATGAGGGTCAGATGGAGAACGTGAACCTGGTCACGGCCGTCTACTGGGTGATAATAACCATGACCACCGTGGGATACGGCGAGCTGGTCTTCGTCAGCCCCGCAGGGATGATGTTCAGCGTTCTGGTGAGCATATCCGGGATAATAATCTTCTTCGCCGTGGCCCTACCAGCGGTGATTACCCCGTGGTTCGAGCGTCTGGGTCAATCTCTGCCCACCAAGGCACCTCCGGATATGAAGGATCACATAATAATCTGCGGCTACAACCCCATCGTGGAGACCCTATCCGAAATTTTCGATAGGCGGGACATATACTTCGTGGTGGTGGAGCGGTCAAAGGAGGTGGTCAGGAGCATCTATCGCAAGTACCCGGTGGTCTGGGGCGATCCTTCTGAGAAGGAGGTTCTGCTCAACTCCAACATCCTCTCCGCCAGGCTCCTGATAGCCAACGAGAAAGACGAGAGGAACGCAGACATAGCTCTCACCGCGAGAGAGATCTCGGACCTGGAGGTGGTGGCTCTGGTAGAAGACCTGGCCAGGTCCCGGTTCCTCGCCTACGCAGGCGCCTCCAGGATAATATCGCCCAAGACCCTTCTGGGCACCTTCGTCGCCCAGATCACCTCGCGCCCCAGGAAAGGCGTCTTTCCCGGCGCGGTCAAGATATTCGGAGGGCTTCTGGTGGAGTTTCCTATCCATCCGGGAAGTCCTCTCATAGGCAAGAAGGTGCATGACCCGATCCTCGGAGAGACCGGAGCCGGGGTGGTGGGAATCTGGCAGAAAGGAAAGTTCGTACCCACGCCGGGCCAGGAGGAGATCGAATCCCATTCGGTGCTGATGGCGCTGGGAGATTCGGACTCACTCACCCGCCTGAGAGACCTCACCACCGGAAAACAGAGAGAAGGACACTTGATCGTTATCGGCTACGGCGACGTGGGCAGGCGCATAGTCAAGGTTCTCTCCGAGAGAGGCATCGAACCCACGGTAATAGACAAACGCGAGGTATGTTCCCATCAGGTGGTAGGCGACGGCACCATCGAAGAGGTCCTGGAAGAGGCAGGGGTGAAGGATGCCGTGGCGATCCTGGTAATGCTGAACAACGATACCGACGTGGTCTTCGCCACCCTCCTGGCCAGAAATCTGAACCGGGACGCCTTCATCGTGGCCCGGGCTAACCGTGCCATGTCTGCGGAGAAGATCTACCGGGCAGGAGCCGACTACGTGGCCTCGGTGCCCATCGTGGCCAGCCACCTGCTGACCAAGATAGCCCAGTCTCATGAGGAAGAGCTGACGATGATCTACGAGGAGCTGGAGCTGATCAGGTTGCAGGTGAGGAGGTGGTCGGGGCTCGATGGAAAAACCCTGAAAAAGCTGGACCTCCTCGGTAGGATGGAATGCATCGTGGTGGCCATCGAACGCGATGGTGAGGGGTTGCTGGTTGTCGATCGCGATATGGTGCTGAAAGAAGGCGATCTCCTGGCCATAATCGGCAGCCCGGAGAGCATAGAAAAGTTCGGACGCGCTTACGGAGGACGGTTCGCGTTCTGGAAGAGGCTCTGGGACCCGTGCCATATCTTCTGGCGGGCGAGATGAAACTCTGGAACCTTTGCTGCTGCCGGACGGTTGTATATCATACTCTTTATCTTAAACCTCATTTATTCCTGCGATGAACCAATCCCACCCATTCCAGAATAGGTTAAGTCCATTTTCTTCCACCTCGTGGGGCAGAGGGACGTTGGGGTTAACAGGGATCATAACCCCCACATCAGAGATATATCGCTGAACGTCATCTGAAAGGAGGTATTCGCTGATCCTCAAAGCATCGTCACCTGCACCTTTTTTGTGTATCAGAACCTGGGGCAGAGAAAAGGCACCCTCTCTAGGCCAGCAGATGGAAACATTTCTGTTTCTGGAAGACCTGGAGAAGGGTAAGGGTACGATCCCCACATCGAGCCTGCCGTCATCGACCTTCAGGTTCACGTCTATGGGAAGACCGTCGAAGACCACGTTGGAGGTTAGCCGGTCTGCTTCCTTACCAAAGAACCTTCTGGCATAAAATGTCACCAGCTTTCTCAAAATATCTGGCGAGGATGCGCCTATCTTCCCTTTCCACCATCGATCCAGCAGATCTTCCCATGAAACAGGAGGGGTGTCGACGAGGCGGTTATGGATTATCACTATGGGTACAAAACACATCGGTTTAAAATAGCCTGTGGGTTCATCGAATCCCCCCACCTTTAAATCAGACCGCATTTCGGGAAGAAGCCCTTCAAGAGTTTCGTAATGTCCTGATGATGCCATCAACTCTCTGCTTCTCATGATAGATAGCTGGTGAGTGATCGTCAGGTCGGGGATCTCTTTTTCTTTGAGTGGATGGGACTCCTGCTCTTTTTGTTGTATTCTCCTGACTATTATCTCTAACCGTGCCATATCCGCGGAGAAGATCTACCGGGCAGGAGCCATGAAGACAGGCGATCCGGGCCGTTGCATCATTGAAGGGAGGATACGTCCTCCATATCAACGAAGCATTGGGCAGAAGCTTCAGGCGCTATTCTTACCATGTACAGAAAGGAGAGCGAATGGTACGAAGGTGGGACAATGCACCCCACTGGCCCGATATGAAAACATTCCCGCATCATCTCCATCTCGAAAGCGAGAAGAATGCCTTGGAGTGCCGGGAGGTTTTCGTTGAGGATGTGCTCGACGAGCTGAAGACCATTATTAGACGTAGGGTTACTGATTCCTCTTGACTTGCGAAAATCTCCTCCCTTGCCACATTATCGAGTCCTCGTTCATTCTTTTGTCCGCTGCCTGAGTGGATTTGGCGAAATCAGTCCAGACGACGCCCGACAGTGACTACATCCTGGCAGGCGCAACCTCCGGCGCCGGGGGGCAAAAGACGACCTCGAAGCTCCGGGGCTTTTGGGTATGCTGCCTTGCGATTATAGTGTTTAACGATACCTTTCGGACAAATCTCTAACTCGTAAGAGTTTGAGACTTGGTCTGTTCGTATCGTTAAACACTATTCTGTCGAGAACCAATTAGTCTCATCTAATTGGTTCTCGACTATACACCACGACGCCAATCCGATGCTCGATACGCTTATCACAGTTGTTGGGCGACCAGGGGTGCGCCGTGCTCCTCTTTTTCTTGATGGCGTCCAACCTGCCCTTCGTCTTCAGTGAAGTTTCTATACCGCTCGAAGGCCTGGGGCCTAGACGATGCGACGATTGGGGCGGAGGTTTTGGATCCAAGAGAATAAGTGGAAAGGCTCAACATATCGTGTACAGTTGTGAAATTTCAGGCGTAAAAAAACGCCTTTGAGATATATTGTACTCCATCTCTCACTTTGAAGTAAGTTGCATCGATAAGGACATAGGAGGTCGGGTGTTCGGTGGGTCTTTTGAGGAATTCCTCGACTTTTTCATCGAGTTCTTCTGAAATGCGCGAGACGCTGGAGAGCGAAAGCTGATCAAGACCAATATGGGAGACGATAGTCTGGACCTTTCGGGTTGAGGATCCCTGAATGTAGGATTCGACTATTGCATTGATCATCGCCTTTTCTTCACGAGAATATCTGCCAAATACTTGCGTTTTATGTTTTTGCAGTCAACATCGCTGGCACACAGATGCCATCAAACTTGATGCCCCCGACCCTGCCCTAGCCGCACCAGCTCGCCGCTTGGCTGCAAGATAAAGCAAGCGGCCCTTCGGGCTCCCCTCGCTTCGCTCGGCGCTTGCATTATCAGCAGCCGAGCTTTACCGCGTGCTTCGGGCGGCATACGGGCGACGGGTCGGCGCCGGTCGTAGTGATCCGCGATAGCGAACATACGTAACTATTCGGTCCCATTTTATTCGTCGTCAAGTTCAGCCTTGGGCGGCTCCAGGCCCAGGGCGCGGGGCCGCCGCAGATGCTCTGCACGCACTTCGCGTAGGAGAGCCGATGACTGGGCCGCACCGTATGGCGCAAACCAAGTTACAGAAAAGTCGTTACGCTACCGATTATGCCGGCCGAAGAGCAAAGTTTATTTATTCACCTGCACTAGTAGAAACCTTAAATAAAACAACTATATAGGATCTAACTATCATGGAGCTCGATAAACTTCGTTTTGGTACGGAACTGCTAAAACGCGGATTTGCGAAGATGCAGAAGGGCGGGGTCATCATGGACGTCACCACCGCGGAACAGGCGATCATCGCCGAAGAGGCAGGCGCCGTGGCGGTCATGGCCCTCCATGCAGTACCGGCCGACATCAGAAAGATGGGAGGCGTGGCCAGGATGGCCGATCCCAAGATCATCCAGGAGATCATCGATTCGGTCACCATACCGGTCATGGCCAAGGTCAGGATAGGGCACTTCGTGGAAGCCCAGATCCTGGAGGCGATCGGGGTGGACATGATCGATGAGTCGGAGGTGCTCACTCCTGTGGACGAATTCCACGTAATCAAGTCCAAGTTCACCGTGCCCTTCGTCTGTGGTGCCAGGAACCTAGGCGAGGCCCTGAGGCGGATAAAGGAGGGCGCGGCCATGATCAGGACGAAAGGCGAGGCAGGAACCGGCGACGTGAGAGAGGCCGTCCGGCACATGAACCTGATCATGGGCCAGATCAGGACCCTGGAAGGCATGAACGAGGCCGAGCTGACGATGACCGCCCGGGATATCCAGGCCGATTATACCCTGGTCTGCGAATGTGCAGAGATGCAGAGGCTTCCCGTGGTGAACTTTGCCGCGGGTGGTATAGCAACCCCGGCAGACGCTGCTCTGATGATGCAGATGAAAGCCGACGGTGTCTTCGTCGGGTCGGGGATATTCAAGTCGGAGAACCCGTCCGTCATGGCCAGGGCCATCGTGGACGCGGTGAACAACTACGACGATCCGACGAAGCTCTTCGAGATCTCCAAGGGACTGGGCGATCCCATGAAGGGCATCGATATAGGCACCATCCCGGAAGAGGAAAAACTCCAGGTCAGGGGTTGGTAGATTCAAGATAGGGGTGATCGGCTTCCAGGGAGCCGTCTCCGAGCATGTCTCGGCCATGGAACGGGCTCTTGCGGGAAGAGGCTCGGTGGTCGAGGTGCGCAGATCAGGGGTCGTGCCCGACTGTGATGGGCTAGTTCTGCCCGGTGGGGAGAGCACCACCATTAGCAGACATCTGGACAGAACCGGCACCGGTGAAGAGATCAAACATGCAGCCGGATCGGGCGTTCCGATCATGGCCACCTGCGCTGGCCTGGTCATAATCTCCAGCGAGGTAGAACGAGAGACTAGGTTCGAGCCCCTGGGTCTACTGGACGTCAAGGTCAAGAGGAACGCCTTCGGATCCCAGAGAGAATCCTTCGAGGCCGACATCGACGTGGCCGGATTCCAGAGCCCCTATCACGCAGTCTTCATCAGAGCTCCGGCGATAACCGATAGGTCGGATAGGGTCGAGGTCTTGGCCAAGGTCGACGGCCTGACGGTGGCCGTCAGGGAGGAGAACCTGATCGGCCTAGCCTTCCATCCTGAGCTCACCACCGACCTCCGGTTTCACGATATATTTCTGGATCTGGTCAGAGAGGGATGATAATGTTAGGATTGAATGAAGATCTTGTGGAGAGAAGCTCAGAGGAGATGCAGGAGAATATGGAGAACTTCCTGACCGATTCGGAACGGCTCAGGAAAGAAGCGGCAGACCTCCTAAGACGTTCAGATGAGGTTCGCAACAAGTCCGTAGAGATGCGCAACCAGGACGCCGATCTGGCCGAAGACCTCTGGATGGAATCTGAGAGGCTGCGTGACCAGAGCAAGGAGGCGATGAGGTTATCCGTAGACAACAAGGTAAAGGCAGGAGATATAAAACACCAGATCAAGATCCACGATCTGATCGAGAACGTGATCGACGAGGCAGATGAGGTCTGGAAAGGCGCTCTACGAGCCCGACGGCTCTAGTCCTTGAACGTTATCTTCTTCTGGGTCTCAAAGCTGCCGTCCAGCTTCTGGTTGGTCTTTATCTTCTTGCCGAACTTGGAGTATGTCGTCTTTGTCCCCCACATACCCTCGAAGGATTGCTGGGAATCGAAGGCGATGGTGTTCTCGGACCGGTTGACGTTTCGTATCATTCCCGTTTCGCACTTCTCCATGCTGCTGGTGTTGAAACGCTCAGATACGCTGGCTCCCATGCCACCGTGGAACGTAGGCGAGGCCATCGTCTTGGACCCCTTGAGCTGGCCATCGTCAAACACCAGGAGCCTGCTGCTGCTGAAGTTCACCTGGGGATTGCCCTTGCTCATCACCTTCTGGGACGCTATCTCTATCGATCCGTATCCCGATAGATCTTCTCTGAAGCGGATAGCAGTCTCATGAAACTCGTTTTTGATGCTGACGTCACCTCTTCCGCTGATCGTGGTGGACTCGGTATAGAACATCGCCTTTTTCGATGGCTTCTCCTCGGCCTCCGCATGATGTGCATATTCTCCGGTGCTCGGTGGCTGTGTTGGTGCCGTCTCGACGGTCACAGGTTCGATCTCGTTCCAGAAGAGGGTGTAGGGACCGTCCTCGCCCCACCCCTTCCCGTCACTGACAGAAACTGTGAAGATTACATAGGTCCCAGCAGGCTGACCGGGGATCTCGCAGCTCCAGTAGCCGTCTCTGAGCGTGCCTTCCACCAGGGTCATCTCGATGGGAGGGTTCTGGTCGACGTCGAGCAGATCCTGTCTGCTGATGGACTTCCGGGCTATTCCCCAGAGCAGGGTCGCAGAGTCCACGCCCTTGTCGTCTTCTGCATGTACGGACACCGTTACCGGCGATCCCGCGGTCGGCTCGGGTGGCAAGGCGTATACTTCGATTATGTTCGGCATCCTGTCGATCTTCGTGGTCTCGAAGCTCTCAATTACCGCATCGATCTTGAGATCTTTGGTCGCCCGCCCTGTCCTGAGATCCGCAACTGTCGCCCCCGCCCGGGGAGCCCCGGCCGTCTCTTCGGTCTCAAGACCCTTGGTCGCCTGCCCGGTCCTGAGATCCTCGACCGTCTCGATCTTGGTCTTCTCGTCCAGATATCCGAACGTGGTCTTCTTGTTCTCTATCGAGCTTCCTCCGGCAGATGCTGGATAGCTCGTTCTCTCCGGCGGGGCGACCCTCACGGTCCTGGGCGATGCTCTCGTGGCCGGCGCTGTGCGGATCATCGTCTCGACCGTAGCGAGCACTTCTTCGTCAGCAACCGAAGGCACGGCAGCTGCCGGAGCCAGATATCCCGGCCCGTCATCCGACGGTGGGACGTTGAGCTGGGTAGACGCTGGTATCTGGTTATCAGTCTCCGACGTCTTTGGCTTGATCATCTCCGCTATGCTGCTTAGACGATCAGCCAGACCGGACAGCTCATCTTTCTTGGTCTGGATATTGGATTTCTCGTTGTCGAGTTTCTCCTTAAGAGTGCTGGTGCTATTCGTACCATGCCCTCCTAGATCCGTACCGTCTCCGGTCGAGGGCGACAGGTCGTCGCTCTCTGGCTGGTTTGGTCTCACCTCCCTGGACGATGTTTTCGTGGTCGGCGGATTTGCGGATCTAGTATCGCCCGTCAAGATATTTCCTTCGTCGTCGGTCTGTGGTTCGACGACGGGCGAGAGAGATCCTGTCTTCGTCTCGTGCCCAGACGAGAGAGCATCGGACGACGATATCACAGATGAGACCTGGTTCTCCACCGTCTCCGGCCTTTTCAGCTTGATATTCTCCACCATCCCCCTCAAGCGGTTTATCAGGCCGGTTATGCCGTCCCTATCGATGGGACGATCGGCATCGAGGCTGCGTCGTTCTCGATCTCCCAACGAGGGGTCCATCCTGTCGAACTCGGCAGCATCCATCTCGGTCTCCAGATCGTCTAGACTGGTGTCAAGCTCATCGAACCCGGCGTCCAGATCGTCTAGACTGGTGTCAAGCTCATCGAACCCGGTGTCCAGATCGTCTAGCTTGGTGTCAAGCTCATCGAGCTCGGTGTCCAGATCGTCTAGACTGGTGTCCAGCTCATCGAACTTGATGGTTCCTCCCGAGTATGATGACGAAGGTTTTCGTCCGCCGGTGCGTAGCTGATTTAGGATGACCCTTTCGACCAACAACTGCCCGGTGGAGTCGATGCAGGCCACTTCTATCTCCCTTATTCCCTCCAGGCCGGGGACCTCGCTCCTGATCAGGCTTTGAGCCTCGCCCGGAGAGAGCTCGGTGAGGATCCCCAGGACCGCCCCACTTTCATCTTTGAGGGTCACCCGTCTTAGAGGATCATCACCCTTATTTTTCAGCTTGTACTCGACAGTGACGACCCGGCCAGAGGACGCAGAGGTCGCGATGGCCGTAGCAGAGATGGCAGGATGGATCACAGATATGTCTACCCTTTCCTGATCCGAGACGTGCCTGCCGCCATCGGTGGTCCCCGTAGCCTTCAGGCTCATCGAAAGATCCTCAGAAACGACCACGGTCTTCGAATAGGACCTGGACTCTTCCGGATCCAGCTCGGCCACCTGCACGTTCCAACCGGGACCCTGAACCTTTACATCTCGGAGGGGTCGAGTGAGATGGTTTGTGACGGTCACCTTGACCTTCGACCGCCCCCCGGCGCGGACTACCTGGGGATCGGCAGAGGCTCTGAGCTCGATATCCGGGTGCGCGGACAGTATCTCCAGCCGACCGCCCTCGCCGATAGCCTTTCCCGTAGAATCCCGGTCGCGGCCCGCTGCCCAAGGGATCGATGCGCCCTCCCGGCAGATCAGTTTGCCTTCGGCGCTGGCAGATACCCACAGATGGACGGGTTCTTTGAGGATCGGCGTGGTTCTGGTGAGTATGATGGACTCGCCTGGAGAAAGCCGGTTGAGGAGGCCGATCTGGCCGAAGTTGTCGTTGATCGATACTTCATGGAAGGGTTTGTGGCCGCAGTTTTCTAGGCGGATCTTGTAACTGAGTGGTTCACCGTACCGGATGCACCCACTTTCTAGGTCCAGATCGAGCTTTGCCTCCTCTCCGGAACCTGAGACGCAGGGGATTGTGAAGGGATCTGACGAGGCAAAGCTGGATGATAGTGAAACTGAGAGAAGAATAGCCATGAGACAAGCTAGGTATAACACATGAACTCTCCTGCCCATCCTATAGGAACGTCTCGGACGGTTTCCCTTCATTCTACCCCCGGGATAGTCATTTTATTATCGTTTCTCTATAAAAGGCTTTCGGAAGAATTGGCCTGCAGCGTCATGGGCGAGGCTGCTTGCGAACACTGGCACATAATATTCGAAGTGTATAGAAACAATCTTATCTATAGGCACGCCTATGGCCATCTGGTTTTGGATGTACTCACTTATGGACCCGGTACCGGCCTTCCTGATAGCGATAATCCTGGTCGGCCTTCTGGTGGCGAGGCTCAGGCTCCACCCTTTTCTGGGTCTCTTGACCTCGGCCTTGGTATACGGTCTGCTCACCGGTATGGGACCGGAGGTGATCGGTCATGTGACCACGGGGTTGGCCCGTTTCTTCTCTGCCCTGGCCATAATAATATTCTCAGGATCGGTGATCGCCGAGTACCTCAGGAGGAGCCGGTCGGTGGATCGGATCGTCGCAGACCTGCTGGACCTGGTCGGCCAAAGAAGGGGCCTGATGGCTTCGGGTCTTTCAGGTTACCTGGTATCGTTGCCGGTGATGTGCTGCATAACCTCCTATCTGATCCTGGAGCCCGTGGCAAAAGAGATGGGAAGACGGACCGATAGATCAAAGGCGAGGTTCCAGTACATGGTCGCGGCGGCCTCGGTCATATCCTACAACCTGATCTACCCCTCGCCGGTGATGGTTGCCCTCACCGGTGCCCTGGATGTGAGACCCCTCGATACGCTGAAGCTGGCCATTCCTCTATCCCTTCTGCTCCTGGTCGCAGCCCACTTTTATCTGAGCCGCCTGCATATCACCGAGGCCGGGATCGCACCCGGACCCCCGTCCAACCTGCCCTCCAGACTCAGGGCCTGGCTTCCTCTGGTCCTGCCCATGGCCTTGATCCTGGCCGGGCTAGTCACCGAAGCGGCCCGGTTCGTGGGGAACCCCAACGTAGCCCTCCTCCTGGGCGCGCTGGTCTCGGTGGCCCTGGCCCGGAAGAAAGAGATCGTCAAGGCCGCCACCAGGCGGGCAGGGGTCATCATATTCGATCTCTGCGGAGCCGGGGCCTTCGGTTACGTGATCGCCCAGAGCGACCTGGGAGCGGCACTGCACGGATCGCTGGGCGGATGGGTCCCTCTGTTCGCGATACCCTTCATCCTGGCGGCGCTGGTCCAGCTGGCCCAGGGGTCGAGGCTGGTCACGGTGGTGATAGCGGCAGAGGTGATGAGAGGGTATCCCCTCGACGGACTGACCATGATCCTCCTGATATCTGCCGGTGCCTTCACGTTCTCCTATCTGAGCGATCCCTACTTCTGGCTGATAAAAGAGACGACAGGATCCAGCCTGAGAGAAGTCGTTCTCGGCTACACGGCACCCCTCACCCTCTGCGGCCTGATCGTGCTCGCGGCGGCTGCGCTGCGCTGGTTCCTTTTGGTTGTATATAATGTATAAGTTTATGCGCTCAAGTATAGTCATGAACCTTAGACTTGATACTTAATGGAGCATATCAAAGAAGTCATCTGCATGTTCTGCGAATAAAAAAAGCAAGATCGTGATCGAGCGCGGCCAGATCGTCAAAATCGGAGGGTAAAACCGCGAATGAACGCGAATTAAAAGAAAATATTAGCGTTCATTAGCGTTCATTCGCGGTTGAAATAAGGAGATTGTATGTGTTTAGCTCCCTCAGAATCAATCGCTTGATAATGGTTTTAATCAATAGATGATTAGGCCATTGCATCCTGGCGTCATTGCGTTCTCGCCGATTTTTTTTAAAGTTGTATATTCCGCGCGCATCCGACCAAATGATGGATTTACCCGGCCGAGGCGTCACCTACCATGGGCGCGTCTCACCGCGCGGAAGATCTTCGTCCTCTCGCCGGTGTGGTGGAGGTGGGAGGGACATTTGCAGTCGGTGCACCCGAACCTGGGAACAAACTCCAGCTTCTCGCCGATCTTGAGGGCGATCTGGCACTCCAGGTCCAAAGAGGTCTCGGTCACCACCACCTCTTCCAAAGAGACGTGGGGAAGCAGATAGTCGATATGCCACCTTCTGGCGGGGTTGGTTCCCTCCATCACCCTCCGGTGGCGCTCCACCCGCTTCAGACCGCCAGGTCCCCGGGCAGAGCCCGTGTAGGCATAGTACCCACGCCAAAGGTGGATCTCACCCAGCGAGCCCACGACGAGATCGAGGTCGGGGTCGAGTCTCAGGATCAGTGTGTAGATGCCTTTCTCCATCAGGGGGGAGTTGGAGCCGGCGGTATTTCAGGCTTGAGGTCCGGAGGTTCAACCGCCGGGGGCCAGGCCTTCATCAGCCAGGTCGGCCAGGATCTCCTTCAGACGTCTAGCCACCTCTGCGTTGATATAATCCTCCAGCTGGTCGCTTTCCAGGTGCTTGTGAAGCGCGGTTCCCACGACGATCCCTCTCAGGAAGGCCGGTCGGTGGTCCTCCTCGATCGTGGCCAAGACCCGGTTGAGGTACTTTTTGAGGGTGGTTCCCGGGATGGTCCTGTAGGCGCTCAGCTCGTCCACGGCGTCCAGGATCTCCTCCCGGGCGAACCCGGCGCTCAGTAGAAAGGTCTCCATATCGTACTCTTTTTGGGACATGATCGCTCCACCTGATAGTTCTCTTCCACCGAAAGTTAGCAAAGGTTGGCAGCAAGTCAAAGATCATTTCGTAAATGGCGATCAAAGGTATTGTCGTTTCTGTTGTTGATCGTATGGAGGCTGTCCAACAATTATCAGCAATCAGCAATGCTGTCCTACTTGTACCCTATGCACACACCACCTCGAAATCACGGAAACATACACCAAAAAATCCATGAGGTATAACGCAAAGGCGCAAAGGCGCAAAGGGGTTTATCTATGATTAGGCCATTTAGCCCTCTCCTGAAAAGATATATAAATATGCTACACAAAAAACAGGTCGTGTCCACCACTTACTGAACAGGCACTCTGAAGTTCATCACCTCTTCAATGGTCCATATATGATCTGTAAGTCCTTCTGCCATGGCTGGAGTTCGCCGCAACCACTTTCTTTTGCCCTGGGGGACCTTCAGCTTTAGAGAATCGTGCGGTTTGATGAAGTTATACCAGGTTTGGAAGAAGTCAATTGCATGAGAATGCATCATAAGAGATTTACTACAGTTCATACCTTTGCGAATGAATCTGGCCAAGGAGTTTCTGATTGTGAGGTTAATCCTCTCTACATAGGAAGTGCTTATCTTACCCTCAGAGTTGGTACCAAGCGCTTCTAAAACGTCATCCGTATTCCCAAAGACCACTCGCTGGACCGTCGCGACAACTTGGTTCTTTTCTCGTTTCTTGCAGACCTGTGCATATTTCAAGTTAGGATGGGGAACGAGCACAGGTGGGGGTTTCCTTCCTATTCCCTTGTATGGAGGTGTTTCCAGTACCCCATAGACCGCCAACAGTCCTTCCTCAAATGGGTCCCAATCATCCGAAACGAAAACCGGGATTGGAGAATCATGATCTCGTCTCTGTTCCACGATCTGGAATAGTCCGATGGCGTCTTTGGTTGTACGACCCCCATCATGATGAGCTATGAACAATCTTGTGTCGGTCTTTATGGCCGTCAAAGCATAAACGTCTCCATACTCCTCAGGGTCTCCTTCCACAACGTTTTTATTTTTTTTTAATATATGACCATATTTCATCAATTTGAACGTTCTCCAGGTTAAGATTGTTTAAAAAGTAGTTGTTAACCTCGTTACAGTGGGCTCCAGCCAGGGCTACCCATCGACATATTGCATCTTTGTCGTGACCAGTGGCTCTAGCCACTCCACGAATACTGCCCTTCTCAGGCAACATCGCCAGGGTCCTGAGCACTTCGTCCCAAGGTGTGATCAAACTGAAAAACGGCGTGCCTCGGGTCTCACTAAAACAATGACCACATGTCTTACATCGTAGAAGTGCTGTGTTATTTTTCCCGTATCGTTCCTTTAGAACGATGTTACCAAGACCTTTCTTGCCGTAGTTTGGGCAATCCACGTCCCAACACCAAAATTGCGATAGATCTAACTCATCCTGCAAAGCTACTCCCTCATAGTCTGAATTCAGCTAAAAGTATATAAGGCTTTCAGTTTCCGGTGGACACGACCGGATCTTGTAACAAGCACGGTTCGCGTTGACTAATGTGGCCTGGCTCAGTTCACAACGGAAGAGATCGATGAACAGCTCGCGGAGTCTATCGTAGGGTACGAGCTGGTACTGGTTCAGATAGATAGCCACGGACTTCAGATGAGGTCCGTATTGTACAGGCTGTTGAACTTCGTCGGGAAAGGTAGCCTTGTTGAGATGGCCACATGTGGGACACGTTTTGGCTTCCGCCTGGTGTTCGATTACTTCGACTGCAATCTTAGGTGGTAGATCAAACACCTGTCGTCGTTCGCAACCAGTAGCTTGTACATCTACCAAAGACATGCCGCATCCATCACATATT
>JGI24025J20009_10000439_pt1 | contig 32041 bp, 32 predicted proteins | sample Cruoilmetagenom3_FD_20009 | JGI IMG/M metagenome (IMG submission 20009) | reverse complement strand
AAATTTAAGAAGCCACTAATGAACAACCAAAATCTAATATTTATTTAGGTGTGTTCATTAATGCCAATCTTGGTCAAGCAGATTTTAATGAAATAATCTTAGGGTATATTTATCGTTTAAATTTTAAAAACAAAGATCATCAATACGTTTTAATTGATTGTTTATTAGGTAATTAACAATATTCACTTAAATGTATTTTTGAATATTAGAAACATCCGTGTTAACAACGTTTTCCCTTGTAATATTTTCGTATAATTCTATGTGACTTTCGCGAATTATTGTAATGGATTTTCTGGAATGGTTTCCTTCCAAACCTTGAAAATTATTGGCTATTAACCATTGTCTTACAAACTCTTTAGAGAGTTGCTTTTGTGCTTCACCTCTATCTTGACGTTCTTGGTAGCCTTCAGCATAAAAATAACGAGACGAATCTGGTGTGTGGATTTCATCTATCAACACTATTTTGCCATCACTTGTTTTTCCAAATTCGTATTTGGTATCTACAAGAATCAAACCTCTACTTGCTGCTATTTCAGAACCACGTTGAAACAATTTTCTGGTGTAATCTTCCAACACCAAATAATCGGTTTCAGAAACAATACCACGTTTCAGGATATCTTCACGAGAAATATCTTCGTCGTGGTCTCCCATCTCAGCTTTGGTAGCTGGTGTTATTATTGGATTAGGAAATGCATCGTTCTCTTTCATACCTTCTGGCATGACAACACCACAAAGCACACGCTTCCCTGCTTTATATTCTCTGGCTGCATGGCCAGACATATACCCACGAATTACCATTTCCACTTTAAAAGGCTCACATAAATGTCCTACAGCCACATTTGGGTCTGGAGTTGCTATAAGCCAGTTGGGAACTAAATCTTCTGTGGCTTTCATCATTTTAGTCGCAATCTGATTTAGTATTTGCCCCTTGTATGGAATCCCTTTTGGCATCACCACATCGAAAGCTGAAAGCCTATCTGTAGCGACCATAACCAGTAGATTATTATCTATTTTATAGACTTCGCGAACTTTTCCTTTGTAAACACTTTTTTGATTTGGAAAATTGAAATTGGTATCTGTAATGGTGTTGTTCATCTTTAATATTGGTTGTCATTACTAGGAGTGAAAAGACGTGGTAATCTCTACTTATTTGAAAGATTGCCACAACAAAATTCAATTTATTTAGCAATGACGTTTGTATTTATTTAATATAGTTCTTGAAAACTATTTACTCTCTGTTCTCTATACTTTTATAAGCTTCAATTACTTTCTTAACTAGTTTGTGACGAATTACATCTTTATCGTCTAAGAATATCATTCCAACTCCATCTACATTTTTTAAAATCAATAAAGCTTCCTTTAGCCCAGAAATTGTACGCCTAGGCAAATCTATTTGTCCTGGATCTCCAGTCAATAAAAATTTCGCGTCTTTACCCATTCTGGTTAAAAACATTTTCATTTGTGCATGTGTAGTATTTTGTCCTTCATCTAAAATAACAAAAGCATGATCTAACGTACGACCTCTCATAAATGCTAAAGGTGCAATTTGTATCGTGCCATTTTCAATATAATGTGCTAATTTTTCAGCAGGAATCATATCTCTCAACGCATCATAAAGAGGTTGCATGTATGGGTCTAATTTTTCTTTTAAATCTCCAGGGAGAAATCCTAAATTTTCACCAGCTTCAACTGCTGGACGTGTTAAAATAATACGCTTTACTTCTTTATTCTTTAATGCTTGAACTGCTAGAGCAACTCCTGTATATGTTTTACCCGTTCCTGCTGGACCAATGGCAAAAACCATATCGTTTTTACGCATTAGTTCAACCATTTTTCTCTGGTTGGCTGTTTGTGCTTTTATTAATCGACCATTAACACCATGAACAATCGTTTCTCCACTTTCTTTACTAGTAGCATAATCGTCTTTACTTTGGCTAGTAAGCACACGTTCAATAACATTTTCGTCTAGTTTGTTGTACTTAATATAATGCTCCATAAGCATGTTAAATCGCCTATCGAATTCTTCAAGAAGATCTTCGTCTCCATAGACTTTAATTTTAGTTCCTCTGGCTACGATTTTAAGTTTTGGAAAGTGCTTTTTTAATAGTTCAATATTTGTGTTTTGTGCTCCAAAAAACTCTTTTGGAGATACTTCTTCAAGTTCGATAATGATTTCGTTCAAAAGCTATGGGATTTAATTAAATTTATCAATTAAGATTTATTAGATTTGTGCTAGAACAAAGCTACACAATTTTAGTGTGAGTTACCTTAAAAAAATATCAACAATTAATCTATGGCAATCATAACTTTAACAACAGACTTTGGGGAGAAAGATCACTTTGTTGGCGCAGTTAAAGGAGCTATTTATAGTGAATTGCCAGATGTTAAAATTGTTGATATCTCTCACTCTATTTCTCCATTTAATATTCCAGAAGCTGCATATATTATTAGAAATGCTTATAGTAGTTTTCCTAAAGGCACCATACATATTATTGGAATAGATTCTGAAATGCATGTCGAGAACAAACATGTTGCCATTAAACTTGACGATCATTACTTTATTTGTGCCAATAATGGGATTATGAGTATGCTTTGTTCTGATATTTCTCCTGAAAAAATTGTTGAAATAAACATTCATGATAGAATAGAAACCAGTTTTCCAGCATTAGATGTTTTTGTAAAAGTTGCTTGCCATATTGCACGTGGTGGAACTTTAGAGGTTATTGGTAAAATAATTGAAACTATAAAACCTATTAAAAACATCATTCCTTTTATAAATGAAGATCAAACACAAATTATAGGAAGTGTTATTTATATAGACAATTATGGGAATGTAATTACCAATATTAAACAATCGTTTTTTGAATCGGTTCAAAAAGGTCGAGATTTTGAAATTTCAGCAAGAAACCACAAATTCAAAAAAATATATTCAAAATATAGCGATATCGTTAATTTTGAAACTCCAGTAGAAAAAAGAAACGACGAAGGAAGAGGTTTGGTTGTATACAACTCATCTAAATATCTTGAAATTGCAATCTATAAGAGTAATAGTCTAACTTCAGGAAGTGCTTCTACGCTTATGGGTTTAGATTTAATGGATACAGTAACTGTTAACTTTCTAAAAAAATAAAATTAGTTATGTTTGTACGTATAGTGAAAATGAGTTTTGAAGAATTGCATATTGAAACCTTTCTTGAAAATTTTCATTTAAATAAAGAACACATACGAAATTTTAAAGGTTGTCGTTTTTTAGAATTGTATAGAGATAAAACAAATCAAAATATATTTTTCACTTATAGCTATTGGAATACTGAAGCAGATTTAGAAGCTTACAGACATTCCAATTTATTTAAAAACGTGTGGAGTAAAACAAAACCTCTTTTTAATGCCAAACCAGAAGCCTGGAGTGTGGATAAAGTGGCGTCATTAGAATAACGATTTTTGATTAACGATTGAAGATTTTTGAATTATTAAATTTAACCTTTGAATTAAGAACATGTTCGCCATACTAAGAAAAGAAATAAACTCATTTTTTGCCTCGCCAATCGGTTACCTGGTTATTGCACTTTTTCTTTTATTAAATGGCTTGATTTTATGGCTCTTTAAAGGTGAATTTAATATTTTAAATAACGGTTTTGCAGATTTATCTTCGTTTTTCTTATTAGCTCCTTGGGTTTTAACTTTCTTAATTCCTGCTGTAACTATGCGTAGTTTTAGCGATGAGAAAAAGCAAGGAACTCTCGAACTTTTACTTACCAAACCTATCTCCTTATTCAATATTGTTTTAGGGAAGTATTTTGGAGCTTTCATCTTAATTCTTATTGCACTTCTTCCAACACTATTATANGTTTANACTGTTAATCAATTAGGAAATCCTATTGGGAATCTAGATGTTGGTAGTACTTTAGGTTCTTATTTTGGGTTACTTTTTTTAGTGGCTGCTTATACTGCTATTGGGCTTTTTACCTCGTCTTTATCAGATAATCAAATAGTTTCATTTATTGCTGCAGTATTTATTTGTATTCTATTTTATATAGGTTTTGAAGGCATTTCGGATATGTTTTCCAGCACATTTGTAGAACAATTAGGAATGAGCACTCATTATAAAAGTATGAGTCGTGGTGTATTGGACACAACAGATATTATTTATTTTTTAAGCATCACGATATTTTTTATGTTTCTTACAAGCAAACGCATAAAGAGTCAAGGTGTTCAGAAAAAGGAAGTGACTATTTTAATTGGCATTCTAATTGGTTTATTGGCTTTAAATATTATTTCAAGTAATTTTTACAAGCGTTTCGATTTAACATCAGATCATAGATATACACTTAGTGAATCTGCCTTAAATATTATTGAAAACGTCGATTCTCCTATTGTTGTAGATGTGTATTTAGATGGAGAAGATTTCCCTTCGGAATTTAGACGTCTTCAATTTGAAACCAAACAAATTCTAGAAGAGTTTTCTGCATCAAACAATCAGGTGATTTTTAATTTTATAAACCCACTAGAAGACGAAGCAAGTAGAGATATTAACATTAAACGTCTTAATAGTCGTGGTTTAACACCTATGCAATTAAGCGTAGAAGAAAACGGAAAAAGTAGTCAAGCAGTTATTTTTCCTTGGGCTTTGGCGAGTTATAACGATGTAACTGTAAAGATTCCATTGGTAAAAAATAAAATTGGAGCATCGCAACAAGAATTAGTAAACCACTCGGTTCAGCATTTAGAATATGCTTTTGCTGATGGTTTTAGCAAGCTTGTAAATCCTAGAAACAAAAAAATTGCTTTTCTAATTGGTAATGGCGAATTAAAAGGACGCTATATTGAAGATTTCCTTAAAACAGTTTCAGAATACTACAACCTAGCTCCTTTTACTTTAGATAGTGTTACTAGAAATCCTAAAAAAACGCTTGAACAATTAAAAGATTTCGATCTGATAGTTTCTGCCAAGCCAACTCAAGCTTTTTCTGAAAACGAAAAGTTTGTTTTAGACCAATATACCATGTCTGGAGGAAAGAGTCTTTGGCTTATAGATGCTGTTGCCATGGAAAAAGATAGCCTCTTTAATACTGGAAAAAGCGTGGCCATTGCTAGAGATTTAAATTTAACAGATTTCTTCTTTAAATATGGTGTTCGAATCAATCCTGTCTTGGTAAACGACCTCTACTCTGCTCCAATAACGTTAGCAATTGGTGAAGGAAGCGAATCTCGCTTTCAACAGTTTCCTTGGTTTTATTCTCCTTTAGTAAATCCTAAAGGACAGCATCCTATTGTTAATAATTTAAATTTGGTGAAGTTCGATTTCACAAACCAAATTGACACGTTAAAGAACGATATTAAAAAAACGGTTTTACTTAAAAGTTCCATCCTTTCTAAAACCGATGGTACACCAAGGGAGATTAGTTTGGAAATGACTGCTGAAGAACCTGATCCAAAATTATATATTAAACCTTATCAAAACTTAGCTGTTTTATTGGAAGGCGAATTTACTTCTGTATATAACAATCGTGTAAAGCCATTTCCTCTTTCTTCAGCGAAAATCAAAAGCACTCCAACCAAAATGATTGTCATTGCAGATGGAGATATTATGAAAAATGAATTAGGGAAAAACGGTCCAATTGAACTGGGTTTCGACCGAAATTCAGGTCAACTTTATGGCAATAAAGAGTTTTTATTGAATGCTGTTAATTTCCTCCTTGATGACAACGGACTTATAAACATTCGTTCCAAAGAAGTAACTGTTGCTTTTTTAGATATAAAAAAAGTAGCAACTCAAAAAACCAAATGGCAACTTATAAACATCCTACTACCACTAGTATTATTAGGCATTTTTGGTTTTGTTTTTAATTATATAAGAAGAAAAAAATATAGCAGGTAAATGTTAATAAGTTTGTTTCCTTTATTAGTGGTTAAACAATATATTTGTAATAGTAATTAAACGAACATAAAACGTATTTAATATACATGAAATTTATAGTATCAAGTACCTATTTACTTAAACAACTCCAAGTTCTTGGAGGTGTTATAAACAACTCGAACACGTTACCAATTTTAGATAATTTTTTATTTGAATTAAATAATTCTGAGCTTATAATTTCGGCTAGCGATTTAGAGACTACCATGTCTTCAAAGTTAGTTGTAGAAAGCGATAATAGTGGAAATATTGCTGTTCCAGCACGTTTACTTTTAGAAACATTAAAAACGTTTCCTGAACAACCATTAACGTTTGTTGTTGAAGAGAATAACACAATTGAAATAAGTTCTAATCATGGAAAATATGCTTTAGCTTATGCTGATGGAAACGAATTTCCAAAAGCTGTTTCTTTAGATGATGCAACTTCTACAACTATTACTGGAGATATTTTAGCAACTGCGATTAGCAAAACTATTTTTGCTGCAGGAAACGACGATTTACGCCCTGTAATGAGTGGTGTGTTTTTTCAATTTTCTACTGAAGGATTAACGTTTGTAGCAACAGATGCTCATAAATTAGTTAAATATTCAAGAGAAGATGTTAAAGCTGGGCAAACTACAGAATTCATTATGCCTAAAAAACCTTTAAATCTTTTAAAAGGAATTTTAGCTGCAAGTGATGAAGATGTAACAATTGAATACAACGATTCTAATGCGAAATTTACGTTTGAAAACACTGTTTTAATTTGTCGTTTAATTGATGGGAAATATCCTAACTACGAAGCTGTAATACCAAAAGAAAATCCGAATAGACTAGTTATAGGCAGAACACAGTTTTTAAATTCTGTACGTCGTGTTAGTATTTTTTCTAACAAAACAACACATCAAATACGCTTAAAGATTGCTGGAGCAGAACTTAATATTTCTGCTGAAGATATCGATTATAGCAACAAAGCTGAAGAGCGTTTAACTTGCGATTATCAAGGAGACGATATGCAAATTGGGTTTAACTCACGTTTCTTAACTGAAATGTTAAACAACTTAACTTCAGACGAAGTGCAACTTGAATTAAGCTTACCAAACAGAGCTGGAATATTAACTCCAGTTGATGGTTTAGATGAAGGTGAGCAAGTTACTATGCTTGTTATGCCAGTGATGCTGAACAACTAATTTAATCTTGCCAAGCAGGAATTTTAATATAAAAAAAACGCTCATCAATTGATGAGCGTTTTTAATTACCTTTATTTTAAAAAACTAACTAATAAAATTAAAAGATAAAGGATATACTGGTGATTCGCCATTATTAGCTTTTATAGCATTTATTATTGGAAATATAAAAGATATAACTCCTAAAACAATTAGACCTATAATACCTAATCCAAGTAATAGAATGGCTGGAATACAAATAATAGCATAGATAATTAAGCTTAATTGAAAGTTAACAATACGCTTTCCTTGATCATCCATTTCTAGAACATTATCTTTTTGAGTTACCCACAAAATTAATGGAACTAAAAGTCCTCCAAATCCTGTTATAAAAGTCAATAACTGACTTAAATGTGTAATTACTAATAATTGTCTGTCTGTTCTCATGATGGTTTGATTTAATTGATTGATGTACTTATATGACGCATCAAAACCTAAAATGTTACATTTATCTAATATTTTTTTCCATAAAACATATAGTTAATCAACTACATATATTTAAAATTAATAAAAACCCATTCACAACAAACCTCACATTAATTAAAAATAATAAGTCATATTTTTTTTTGCTAATTAGTTTCTTGATAATTAACATATTACAGCCACCTCCCTTTTTTTAGTTTAAAATCGTCCTAGATTTAATTAATAGAAAACGCTTTAATAATACATTGATTTAGTTATTAAAAGCAATTAATCTTTATTCATTAATCACTAATAAAAAAACATGAAAACATATATAAATTTAATATTAGCATATGTTGTTACTGTAACAATGTTTGCTCAAGAGAAACCAATAAAAATAGTATTTGATGTGACTCGCAATGATGCGTCAGTGCACGAATCTACGATAAGACACGTAAAAGCCATGNCTGCTGCTTATCCAGACTCAGAGTTTGAAGTCGTTATGTATAGTGGTTCTATTGATATGGTACTAAAAGACAAATCGACTGTAGTAAAAGATATGGAAACCTTAGCAAAAAATGAAAACATCAGTTTTGTTGTTTGCCAAGGCACTATGAAAAGGCATAAAATTGATACTTCAGAACTTATTCCTGGTGTAGCAAGTGTTCCAGATGGTATTCTTGAAATAGTTGAAAAACAGAGTCAAGGTTGTGGCTATATTAAGGAAGGCAAATAGCCTTAAATATTTTAAAAATGGAGTTTAATTCAAAATGAATAAGGATTAAACTCCATTGTATTTTAAGTTTATTTAATACCTATAATTTGAATTAACAAGAAGAACAACTTGCTCCACCTTTTTTTACACCAAGTTTTATAAGAATCGTTTCCAACAAACACCACTTTGTAAAAGCAGATTGGATTAAATTAACACCAATAAATACAGTAAACCACATCCAATTTTGGTTCACATAAACAGTTAACACAACACTCAATAGTACCATGAAACCTACAATCACTCTAAAATACGTATTTAACATTTTAATAAATTTTAAGGTTATATAAATTTTTCAATAGGAACAACAATGGCCTTTAAGGGATTGTTAGCTTCCAAATTGTTATTAAACTCTTTTATCAAGCTGAATAGTGCATCAATATTTTCTTCTTCGGTAAACGAGAAAAATATACTCGATTCATTTCCTCCTTTTACTCCTGAAAACCAGTTTGAAGCCATTAAAATGGAAGAACCATTTTTATAACCATCAATATCTGAACTACTAAAATTATCAATATGTGCCATTTTAAAAAGCTTCAAAACATCTTTCTGAAATTCTTCGACTGCTGTTACAATTACTAATTTCATATTATTCGTTTTAATGTCGATTTGAACGCAGTCGAGAATTATTTTGAAATTCTCAAATCTAAAGGTCTCGACTGCGCTCGACCAGACAGTTTATTTATAATTCTTCTTCTCAATCATATAATACACCAACGGAACAACCAACAAGGTCAACACAGTTGAAACAATAGTTCCTCCCATTAACGAGATGGCTAATCCTTGGAAAATAGGATCAAACAAAATCACAAAAGCTCCAATTACAACGGTTCCTGCTGTTAATAAAATTGGGGTTGTACGTACTGCTCCTGCTTCAATAGCTGCTTGTTTTAATGGGACTCCTTCTGCTGTTCTTAAATTGATAAAGTCAATAAGCAATACCGAATTTCGCACCATAATTCCTGCTAAAGCAATCATACCTATAAATGACGTTGCGGTAAAGAAGGCTCCCATAATCCAGTGTCCTATAATAATTCCTATTAAAGAAAGTGGAATAGCAACCATCATAACTATTGGTGCTTTAAAGTTTTGAAACCATCCTACAATTAATATGTAGATTAAAATGATAGCTCCTAAAAAGGCAATTCCTAAATCCCGAAAGACTTCCAAAGTAATTTGCCATTCGCCATCCCATTTAACCGTATAATTATCTTCAAAATCTGGCTGTCCTAAATACAATTCATTAATCTCGTATCCTTGTGGTAACGGAATCTCTTTCAACTTATCTTCCATTCCTAAAATAGCATAAGCAGGACTTTCTAATTCTCCAGCCATATCTGCCGTAACATAAACAACACGCTTCTGATTTTTTCTATAAATGCTTTTTGCTGCTGTAGTTTCAGAAATTTCTACCAAATCTGCGATAGGTATCATATTCCCTTGTTTCGATTTTACTTTTAATTGCGAAATATCAGAAATGGTCGACTTCTCTTTTTCATCTAAAGCTAACACCAAACCTACTTGATTAACAGCATCTTCATCATATATATTAGTAATTGCTCTGTTAGACAATGTCATATTCATGGTATATGCAATCTGCTGTGGAGCAACACCATATAACATGGCTTTTTCTTTATTTATTTCGAATTGATATTCGGTTTGATTGTCTTCAACCATCCAATCAATATCTACCACATCATCAGTGTTTTTTAAGATGTTTTGTACACTGTTCGCTATTTTTATTTGCTCACCATAATCAGGACCATAAACTTCGGCTACAATAGTTGATAATACTGGAGGTCCTGGAGGAACTTCTACCAATTTCACATTCGCATTGTATTTTGAAGCAATCTTTTGAATCTCTGGACGCAACAGTTTAGCAATATCATGACTTTGTGCAGAACGTTCGCCTTTATCAATTAAATTCACTTGAATATCTGCCATATTACTTCCTCCACGTAAATCGTAATGACGAACTAATCCGTTAAACGTTATTGGCGCAGAAGTTCCTATATAATTTTGGTAATTAACCACTTCTGGTCGTGTAGATAAATATTGAGCAATTTCTTGAGCTACCACTCCAGTACGTTCAAGAGTTGTTCCTTCAGGCATATCTATCACTACTTGAAATTCGTTTTTATTATCAAAAGGCAACATTTTTACAGCAACCGAATTCGTAAAAAACAACACCATTGTTCCCATTAATACTACAAAAGTCCCTATTAAAAACAACCAACGTTTTCCTTTACTTTCTAAAAGAGGTCTTTCAAATTTGTTGTAAACTCTATAAACAAAAGTGTCTTCTAATGGCTTTTCCACTTTCTTATCTGCTTCTTTTCTATTCTTTTCTCTTAAGAAAATATAACCTAAATAAGGTGTTATCGTTAATGCTACAAACAATGATAAAATCATGGCAATAGAAGCTCCTATTGGCATTGGAGCCATATATGGACCCATTAATCCTGATACGAAAGCCATTGGTAAAACAGATGCTATTACAGTAAATGTAGCCAGTATAGTAGGGTTCCCAACCTCGTTAATGGCATATAAAGCTGCTTGCTTAAATGGTAAGCGCTTCATTTTAAAATGCCTATGCATATTTTCAGCAATAATAATCGAGTCGTCTACTACGATTCCTGTTACAAAAACCAAAGCAAAAAGCGTAATTCGGTTTAGTGTATAATCCATCATATAGTAACTCAATAAAGTTAATGCGAACGTTATTGGAACCGATAAAAACACAACCAATCCACCTCGCCAACCCATTGCTAACATTACAACTAGTGTTACAGCAAAGATAGAACCTATAAGATGCCACAAGAGTTCGGAAACTTTATGTGACGCAGTTTCTCCGTAGTTTCTGGTAATTTCAACATGGACATCGTCTGGAATTAAAGTGGTACGTAAATGTTCTACTTTATCTATAACAATCTCAGAAATCTTCATGGCATCAGCACCTTTTCTTTTAGCTACAGATATTGTTACAGCAGGATATTCTGATTTATAATCTGTAGATTTCACACTACCTTTTCCAAAGCCTAAACTCACATAGTTTTGTGGTACTTCTGGACCATCAATAATTTTAGCTACTTGCTTTAAATAAATAGGCTGATTTTGTTGCACACCAACCACCAAGTTTTCAACATCTGTAACCGTTTCTAAAAACTTTCCAGTATTTACAAGGAATTCTGTATCGCTTTTATCAAAACTACCAGAACTCAATTGTGTGTTATTGGCTTTAATCATTTTAGAAACAGACAAGAAATCTAAACCAGTAGCAGCCAATTTATCTTTATCTAATACCACACGCAACTGCCTATCTCTACCTCCAATTTTATGTGTCATGGACACATCGTTCACTTTTTTAATTTCGTTTTCTAATTCTTGAGCCATTTGGCTTAATTGATAATCGTCGTAGTTTTCACTCCACAACGTTAGTCCAAGCATTGGAACATCATCAATAGCACGAGTTTTTACCAATGGAAAAGTAACACCTTCAGGCATTTGATCCATGTGTTTATTAATTTCGTTATATAATTTAACAAACGAGCGCTCTATATCTTCCCCTACATAAAACTGCACGATAACCATGCCTTGCTCCTTCATAGACGTAGAATACACATACTCAACACCTTTAATATTAGAAATCAACTTCTCTAATGGTTTGATAACTCTAGACTCCACCTCTGTTGGACTTGCACCTGGATAACCAACAAAAACATCAGCCATGGGCACATCAATCTGTGGTTCCTCTTCACGTGGAATTAAAAACGAACTGTAGACACCAACAACCATAAACACAATCATTAAAAGCACTGTAAGCTTAGATTGTATAAAGATTTTAGCAATTTTTCCTGCGATTCCTTCTTTCATTGAATTATATTTTTGGGCGTTTTAACAGGCTATTCGCTGTATCTTTTTTATATGTTATTACGGAGTAGGTTTTTTATTTACTATGGCAATCTCTTAATCTATGGTGAGATTACCACGTCGTTACACTCCTCGTAATAACAACTTATTTATTAAGTTAAAAAAGGATGTCGCTTCTATCCTTAACGCAACTTTTTAGTTATTGAATTGATATTTTTGCTCCATTAAATATTTTCCCATCAGATGAAATAATATAAGCTTCATCTGCAGATAAACCAGACAATACCTCAACTTGATTGCCATAGGTTCTACCCAAACGCAACCAACGTAATAATGCTGTATTACTCTGACTTACTGTGTATACTCCTGATAATTGACCATTAGTAACAAGAACATCTGTTGGAATTAAAACTATTTCGGTATCTAATTGTTTCTCAACAGGAAATTGAACAGTTACAAACATGCCTGATAGAATATTAGCATCGGTTTTATCCAAGGTAATTTTCACCAAATATTGACCTCCAGTATTTTTAGCAGACGTGCTTACTTCAGAGACTTTCCCTTTTAATGTTTTGTTTATAGCTTTCACTAAAACATCTACCTGAACATGATTATTTATTTCTGAAATTTCAGTTTCCGGAATCATTGCCATGACTTCAAAATGTCCTGGAGCTTCAACCGAAATTAAAGGTTGACCTGGATTAGCCATATCTCCTTCTTTTACAGTTTTTGAAGTTACAACACCTGCAAAAGGAGACGTAATATTGGAATATGTAAATTGGGCATTTACTTCATTTTTTATTTGTTTTGCTCCTTCCAAACGTGCTTTTGCCATTTCGAAATTGGTTTTTATATCGTCCAACTCTTTTTGTGATGCACTATTATTTTCAAACAAACTTTTAAAACGGTTATAGTCTTTCTGCGCATTGTTAAAAGCAGCCGTAGCTTCTATAATTCCTGCTTCTACTTGAGCTCTTTTAGCTTGTAAATCGGTATTATTAATAGATACCAATAATTGTCCTTTAGATACTTTATCACCAACGTTAACATGTACTTTGGTTACGTAACCCATCATTCTAGTGCTTAAATCTGCGCTGTTTACAGATTGTATTTTTCCACTAACGGACAGAAAAGGACTGTTATTAGCTTCAGACACTTGACTCACTTGTACGTTTATGGCTGGTGTATTATCTGTTGATGCCTTTTTGTCTTCGCTACCACAACTTGTCATAAAGATTGATACTGTAGTTACAGTTAATATATATATATACTTTTTCATTTTATAATTGATTTTTATTAGGTCTCGACTGCGCTCGACCTGACAATATTCTGCCTCCTCGAGATTAATCGAGAGGTTATTCCTTGGTTAAAAAATGTAAATAAGCTTGTGCGTAATTGTATTCAAAAATGGTTTGATAATATTCTAATCGCTTTTGTGAATATTGAGTTTCTGCTAATAATAAATCGGTTGTTTTTTCTAAACCTTCTTCATATCTATTCGTTCTAATTCTCAAAGATTCTTCAGATTGCTCTAAAGCTAACTTTGTTAAATTCAATCTGTTTTCAGCATCTGTTAACATGCGTTTAGCCTTATTTAATTCTAGCTGGTTTTGAGATACATACTGTTCGTATTGTAACTTCGATTTTTCAAATTCGGCTTTACTTTTTTGAGCCTTTCCAAAACGTTTGCTTCCATCTAAAATATTCCAACTTAATTGAGCTCCAAAAATGTAACCACTGGCATCGAATTGAAAAATTTGGTCATCATAAAGTTCATAGCTTCCAAAAGCATTAAGTCTTGGTAAAAACGACATATTATCAGCTTTATTCATCGTCTCATAAGCATCCGTTGCTAGTTGCATGGCTTTGATATCTGAACGGTTTTCTGAAATATTTTTAGGTTCTATAAAACCAAAAGTGTAGACTGATAAACTGTCTGAAGGTTTAAAAACAACATCGTTAGTATCACTCATTAAAAAAGATAAGTAATTAGAAACATTCTCTACATTACTTTTAGCAGTCTGCAATTGACTTTTAACTTCGCTTACACGAACTTCAACCGATAACACATCTGATCTTTGTAGATAGCCTTGTTTAAAACTATTATCTGCTAGTCTTTTATTTTCGTTTGCAGTCTCTAATGCTTTTTCTAAAACATNTACACCTTTATAAGCTAATTGCAATTGCATGTATGCTTTTTCAACTTCAAACGCATAATAATCTGAAGTTCTCTCTATTTGCAATGCTTGAGCTTCCATTTTAGATTTTGCAGCTTTACGTTGGTACATACCATCTACATTAATTAATGGTTGTTGAATTTCAATTCGAGTCGCAAAATTCTCCACTTGACCAGGATTGTTTAGAAGGTCTGGATTAAAATCGGAAGCTGTTAATATTTCCTGATTCAATTTAGAACCAAAAGCCATTAGTGGATTGCTTGTTGCCATTCCTGTATGAGATGCTGTAATGTTTGGTAAAAACACAGCATTGGTTTGATTAAAATCTGCTTTAGATTCTAAATATTGCTGTTCAGAAATTTTTATAGATTTGTTTTTTTCTGAAACCTTAGCTAAGACTTCGGCTTTTGTAATTGGCACCAATTGCTGTGCTTGGACTACAACCGAAGAAATTAACAAGCTAAATATGAATAACTGCTTTCTCATTAATTACATTTTTTATTACTGCAAATTTAAGTTTACACATTATTCTAGTCAGTAACAAAGGTTACCAAAGAAAAAGGCACTCTATTTACATAGAATGCCATTAAAAACCAACCAGAAATCATTATTCCTAAACTAAAGAACTAAATAATGAGATTCATCTTTTTTAAATCGTTGACATTATGAAATATGTTATTTCATATATTAATTTTTATTTTCACTCCTATTTTTGAAAAAAAATTAAAGTTTAATAATTTTTCTTTCTATAGCATTTGTATTATTCTTAAACAATAATATATACTCGCCAACAGCCATTTCTGACAAATCCAAAGAAATTATTTGTACTCCAATAGACTTTTCAAATGTTAATTGTTTTACTTTTCTACCTAGAATATCATAAATTTCTATATCACTATTCTCAGTATTTGGTATAAAAACTTCAATTGAAAAAATATCTTTAGATGGATTTGGATATATTTTTAGGTTATAGATATTGTTTGGATTCAATTCAACTTCATTTACACTCAATGAGGTCTTATTAATAAATACTTTAAAGGCTAAATTACTAGCACTACTTTGTGTTCCGTTATTAATAAAGAAAATGTTTTCTTGAGTACTTTCAATACCACCAAAAATATAACCAACAAGCGAAACCCCTTCTTGTAAATTATTTATTTCTAAAATGCCATTTTCTAAATAAATAGTATTATTATTTAATGGTATAAACTCTGCTCCAGAACCTAAGAAAGTAGGCATCTCAATATCTAAACTACTTTCCACCATTGAGTTATCGCTAAATCTAGTTACCTTACTAATGGTTTTTACAAATGGAACATTGTCATCTTGGATTAAATTATTATTTGAATCTAGTTTATATTGACTCATTCCTCCAAAAAACAAAGTGTGCATGGCATTACTTGATGTATCATGAATTGGGATTTTAGCACTATGATACTGACTTAAATATTGATTAAAAGTATTGTTAACTGTATATCCTGAAGCAGTAACATCTACAGTATTCAACCAAGGTAAATTTGCCGTATGCTGAAAAACACCGCTAAACATAGTAAACCCATCTGTTCCATCAGAAAAAATTTGTGGTGTCATATTATAATCTCTTCTATGTAAATTGTTTGCATCATTTAGAGATGAATAATTTACTATTGAAAGATTTGTTCCATCATCATCAATTTGGAACGTTCTAATTTCATCTGTATAATTTTGAATAAATCCTGGTCCATGACTAGGTCCCATTGGGTTGTATCTACCTTCAAAATATTGTCCACCACATAAGTAAAACACATTATTCAATAAACCCAATTGACCTCCAGTAACAGCCAAATTTGTGTCTGTAACTTGCCTAAAATATGGTATTATCGATGTTCCGCTTATAACGGCATTAGACAAACCATCAACATCTATAGCTGATAAATTAGCATACGTAACATGATCATTTTGTGTCGTGCTATAACCATAACCTCCAATAATATATAATGTATTTCCTCTTTGATAAAACTCTTGATTTGTAGATTGTAATTGTTCAAACATTGATGCTTGTAACACACTTATTGAAGTGCTCCAGGTTTGGTTAGAAATAGGATCAACTACATAAACACTCTTATTATTATCGTTTTCTAAAAATGCAGCAAATGGCTGTCTTTGGTGTAATCCATCTATTCTACCTCCTAAAATCACCCATTTTCCGTCACTAGTTTTTCCCCATGAAAAAGAATGAACATTTGGAGCATTTAAAATAGTTAAGGGTTCAATTTGAACTGTAAATTCATCTTGTGAAAAACTGTTAGATCCAATAAAAAATATTAAGAAAAACGAAAAATATATTTTAATTTTCATATTAAGAAGTTAATTTATTCCTTCAAATCTCTTAAAAAAGAATGTCAATTTTAGTTACTTATGTTACACAACAAAAAAATTGCTTTAGTATATAATGTTAAGCTTGATAAATGTTCCTTTTAATAAGTATTTATACACTATTCTCTTTTTTGATTTATAAAAAACAACTCTTTGCCAGCTCTACTTTTAATAGAGTTATATGAATTCTCCATCGTATGAATATCAAAATAAGGTTTAAAACAAGCAAGGTACTCTTCTTTTGAACCTCCAAATGGTGGATGATCTTTATTGAGTTCTGCATTAAAAAGTAATCCAACTAATTTTCCTTTATCACGAAGCAACTCCTTCATTTTAAAGGCATATTTTGCTCTTAAANTAGGGTTTATTGCACAAAAAAATGTTTGTTCTAAAATTAAATCAAATTGATTCTCTAAATCAAAAAAATTGTCATGAACTAATTGTTCTGAAGGAAAATCTGGGATTCTCTTTTGTATATTTTGTAAGGGGGTTTTTGAAATATCTACCACAAAAACATTTTTAAATCCTTTTTTAAAAAGGTAAGTAGCCTCATACGAATTACCTCCTCCTGGAATTAATATTTTAAATTCTCTATTTGTTAATTGATCGATATAGGCTTTTAATGGTGGAGAAATTTGTCCTAAATCCCAACCCGTGTTTTGTGATTTATATTTATTCTCCCAGAAGTTTTCATTTAAAATCATTGCTAATAGCTTTCATTACTTTTTATAAACTTATCCTTTATTTAAACGTTTATTTGTTATATACAAAATTGTTTTTTATTCTTTAAACAAAAATATTGATTATCATCATTTCTTATTGTAACAAATATCACATTATATAAGCCATTCGCTTTTAAAATTGCATATAAAAAGCTTAGTTTGCATCAAATTATTTAGGATACTTTTGCTATAAAATGGATTCATTAACACAAATTGTTTTAGGAGCTGCAATTGGAGAAGCAGTTCTTGGAAAAAAAATTGGCAACAAAGCCATGTTTTATGGAGCGATAGCAGGAACTATTCCAGATTTGGACATATTTTCTTCTTATTTTACTGATACAGTTTCAGCATTAGAAATACATAGAGGTTTTACGCATTCCATATTTTTTTCTGTCTTGTTTGCTCCTATTTTTGGTTGGCTTGTATCTAAGTATGAATCCTATAAAAATTTTAAAGGTTGGTCTTGGCTGTTTTTTTTGGCTTTGGTAACACATCCTATTTTAGATTCACACACCACTTGGGGAACACAATTGTTTTGGCCATTGGATTACAAAATTGCTTTTAAAACTGTTTTTGTTATTGACCCACTTTACACCTTACCGTTTTTGACATTTTTAATATTGACAGCATTCCAAAAACGTGATGTTCCGAAAAGACGGCTCTACAATAAGTTAGGCTTAATAATTAGTAGTAGTTATCTCTTAGTAACCTTTGGAGTAAAAGGAATGGCCACTAGCCAATTTAAAAAGGAGTTGGAAGAACAACAAATTGATTATTCAAAAATTGAAACAAAACCTTCGCCATTAAATACCATATTATGGTCTGCTAATGTAGACACTAAAGACCATTACCTTATTGGTTATTATTCTTTTTTTGATGATAAACCTATTCATTTTGAAGCTTACCCAAAAAATCATGAATTATTAGAAGATTTAATTCAAGAGGAAAAGGTGCAACGAATGATTCATATTTCTAAAGGCTGGTATAGCATTACTGAAAAAGAAAACCGTTTATTTTATAACGATTTACGCTTTGGCCTATTAAGCTTAAAACCCAATGCTCAAAATTTTGTATTTCAATATGAAATAGAAACCGATGATTCAGGTAAAATAACATTTACAGAAACGGTTAAGGATCGAGAAAATGCTAAACAGCTTATAATTGATCTTTGGAAACGCTTAAAAGGAAATTAAAATTCTGAAATGCTTAACAAAGCACCTCTTATTCTTCAGTGTCTTCTTCCTTTTTTCCACTCATCATGAAATTAATAAGTATTCCAATTAAGGTAACACATACAAGAGCGAAAATAGCAATCATAATAACACCATTATTCCAATTAGCTAAGGCTAGGTTTTGTAAAATCATAGTCAAAGAGTTTAGTTGTTTTTAATTTTGAGTAATAATATTATAAATATTAAAATGACTTTAATTAGTAAATGCAATACACTTTTTTAAATTGTTATAAAAAGGTGCTTTTATTTCTAAAAACACCTTCTCAAACCAACCAAAAATCACTGACAAAAAATTGCCAGTTTACTATATTTTAATTATTCTTATTAATAATTTGTATTAGATCTTCTTTTTGTATGACTCCAGATTGTCTCCACAGCTGTTTACCATTTTTAAACAACATAAATGTAGGCACACCTTTAACTTGATACTTTACAGCCAAGGGCTGGTTTTTATCTACATCAATTTTTAAAATTGAAACGGCTTCGCCTAAACTATCTTTGACATCTTTTAAAATGGGAGACATCATTTTACATGGTCCACACCATTCTGCATAAAAATCTATAAGAACTGGTTTATCTTGATTTATTATTTCTGAAAATTTGCTCATTTTATTCTTTATTAAAATCTATTCGCCAGATACCTCTTACTTCATTGACATCGTAACCAATTGCCATGTCTTTTGGATATAACCTTTTTATGGTTTTATAAGCTTCAGTATCCAAACCATTATTTGGTGTTCCATGACATTGAAGACACATAGAATTAGTTGTAATAGGAAAATAAAACATTACCTGACTATCTGTTTCTTCAATAATAGGTTTTGGTTCTTGATTATCTTCAATTAACTTTTTAAAATTTTCTATATGTTGTAACTCTTTAAGATTTGCTTGATTATTTGAGTTTCTAGCTTTATCTGAAACACGTTTAATATTCGCATTATAAACTACAGACATACTATCTGTAATTGGATAGGCCTTTATGTTACAGAATTCCACTGCTTCCAAGGTTCCTTTCGTCTGAATGGTTCCCATTAAATTTTTACCTAACTCAGCTTTTGTTCCTAATGCATATTTTAGACCACGTTCTTCAAAGGTTAGATCTTGACTATCAACTGAAACTTTCTTTTTTTGTACGCCTTTCCCTTTTCCCTTTCCTTTTTTCATACCTCGCTCTTCATTAAAATGAGCTTCAAACCATTCAGGTTGTTCAATGTCATTATCGAACATGTAATCTGCAATTTGATTAATGGTTTCTTCTGGAAATGGTGTTTTTGGCATAACTCCAAACTTTCTAACAGCACCAAACATTTTTGCATCTTCTTCATTAGGGTTTTTAGTCCAATTTTGGATGTTAGTAATAAATTCTTCTTTACTCGTGTTCTCTGAAATGTAATGCTTCTTTATAGCTATCATTGGTGGTCCAATTCTGTCTTCCATAGTAGCTGTTGGACTATGACACACATAACAATTGGTTTCCATGAGTTTTTTTCCTGGATGTTCTTGATTATTACTATTAATTGTAGCTTCTTTAACATCTGCATATTCTCCTTTTTTTGTTTGATTACAACTAACAAGTAAAAAAATGGATAGCATTAAAGTAATTAAGTTTGTTTTCATGATTTACTTAAATTTTCCTGTGGCACAACTGATATAAGATTTAGTTTTTGAAACAATTGTGTTTTCATCATCAACTGAAGGGTAACCAATCTTTTTTAATTTTTCCTTTACAAGGAATGTATCTTCTTTGTTTATAAAAGTGAACGAAATTGTACTTTCATCTACTTGAACATCGATATCTGAAATATTTTCAATTTCTGATAGCTTTGATACAATGGTATTGGCACAACCACCACATTTTAAATTTTGAACAATGACTGATGTTTTCATCTTCTCTTTTAATTATGCATAAAATTATACAATTCAAAGTACATATTTAGTAACCTTTGTTACATAAAAAAGAGCGACTAATAAGTCGCTCTTTAAAATATATAATAGTACTATTTACTATTTTATAGTAGTTGGACAAACAAAATCTGTAGTAGGAATGTTTGTTTTCTTTATAGCTCCATAACCACCTGCAACATCAACTAAATTATGAATTCCTCTACTTTTTAATATAGATGCGGCAATTACCGATCTGTAACCTCCTGCACAATGCACATAAAATGTATTGTCTTTAGGGAATTCAGATAAATGACTATTTAAGGAATCTAATGGTGTAAAATGAGCATTTTCCACATGCTCGGCTGAAAACTCACCTTCTTTTCTAACATCGAATACCACATCTTTATTATCTGAATATCTGTTTTCAAATTCTTCTGCTGAAATAGACTCAATAGTATCAAATTCTAATCCATTGTCTTTCCAAGCATCAAAGCTTCCATTTAAGTAGCCAACGACATTATCAAATCCTACCCTTGAAAGTCTGGTAATCACTTCATCTTCTCTTCCATTGGGAGCTACTAATAAAATAGGCTGTTTAACATCTACAATTAAAGCACCAACCCAAGGAGCAAAACCACCATCAATTCCAATAAAAATAGAACGAGGAATATGCCCTTTAATAAATTCTTTTTGGTGACGTACATCTAGTACAATGGCTTCCGTTTCGTTTGCAACAGCTTCAAATTCTTTTGGAGACAAAGGTTTTTGAGATTTTTCCATGACTTTCTCAAAACTTTCATAACCTTGAATATTCATCATCACATTTTGTGGAAAATATCCTGGTGGTTCACCTAACCCATCAAGTAATTCAGTTATAAACTCTTCTTTAGTCATATCTGCTCTAAGCGCATAATTAACTTGTTTTTGATGCCCAAGAGTATCAGTAGTTTCTTTACTCATATTTTTACCACAAGCCGAACCTGCACCATGGTTTGGATAAACTATTAAATGGTCACTAAGAGGCATAATTTTATTTCTTAAAGAATCAAATAAATAGCCTGCAAGTTTCTCTTGCGTTAAATCTGATACAATTTTTTGTGCTAGATCTGGTCTACCAACATCTCCAATAAATAAGGTGTCTCCAGTAACAATACCATGTTCTTTATCATTTTCATCTATAAGCAAGTACGTTGTACTTTCCATAGTATGTCCAGGTGTATGAATAGCTTTAATCTTGTAGTTACCAACATTAAACACTTGTCCATCTTCGGCAATAATTGCTTCGTAAGATGGTTTTGCTGTTGGACCAAAAACAATATCTGCCCCTGTTTTTTGCTTTAAATCTAAATGACCACTCACAAAATCTGCATGAAAATGTGTTTCAAATATGTATTTAATTTTAGCATCATCTAACTTAGCCCTTTTAATATAAGGCTGTACTTCTCTTAATGGATCTATAATAGCAGCTTCACCATTGTTTTCTATATAATATGCTGCATGTGCTAAACAACCTGTGTAAATCTGTTCTATCTTCATTTTATACTCTTTTTAATTAACTATACAAAAATAGTCATGTTATTTATTTTTTGTAGCAACCTAAGTTACAATTTATTGTTAATGGTTTAATTCTTTATAAATAATATAAATTCCCATAAAAAGTACAAACCATCCGAATCCTTTTTTTAATTTATTACCTGGAATAAAATTAGATAAATAAGTTCCTATAAATATTCCTAATACAGATAATGCTGTGAATACAAATAAAAATACCCAATCTATCTCTAAATTCTCTACATCTCCAATAAATCCTATCAATGATTTTATTGCAATTATTAATAATGACGTTGCTACGGCTTTTTTCATTGGTAACTTAGCCAATAATACCAAAGCCGGAATAATTAAAAAACCTCCTCCTGCGCCAACTATTCCAGTTAAAACACCTACCACAGCACCTTCCACAACTATTAATGGATAATTATATTTTATGGGTTCTTCTGAATCTAGCTCATTCTTATTATTTCTAATCATAGATACTGAAGCAAGCAGCATTATTATGGCAAAGAACATCATAATTGCTATGTTCTTGGTTACTAAAAAATCGGCTATGGTAAATAATTCATTTGGAACGGCTGGAACTAAATATTTTCTAGTAGCATATACTGCAATTAAAGCTGGTGTTGCGAAAACAAACGCTGTTCTAAAGTCAACTAATCCTTTTTTAATGTTTTTTAAAGCTCCAATTAATGCAGAAAAACCAACAACAAATAAAGAGTATGCAGTAGCTGTTACTGGATTAATGTAGAATAAATAAACTAAAATAGGGACGGTAAGAATAGAACCTCCTCCTCCAATTAACCCGAGAACAACTCCAATTATAAGTGCTCCAAAATACCCCAGAATTGTATTAAAATCCATTTTTATCTCGAATTATTATTAAAAATTTAATAGAGTAACTTTGTTACGGTTAATTTTAATCTTGTTTTCATTTTCTAACACTTTTAATATTCTCGACACAACTACTCTTGAAGTATGCAAATCGTTAGCAATAAGTTGATGAGTAACATGTATTTCATTGTTATGATTTACTATTGCCTTATCTCTTAAATACTTTAAAAGCCTTTCGTCCATTTTTAAAAATGCAATGGTATCGATAGCTTCAAGCAATTCAGACATTCTTTCATGATAACTTTGCAATATAAAGTTTTGCCAGCTTTTATACTTGCTCATCCATAGGCTCATATATTCTACAGGAATCATAATGAGAGTCGTATTTGTTTCTGCTATGGCTCTAATTTCACTCTTTTTTTGTCCCATACAACAAGATAAAGTCATGGCACAAGTATCACCTCTTTCAATGAAATATAAAACTAATTCATCACCTTTTTCATCTTCTCGCAAAATTTTAATAGCACCATCAACAAGTAAAGGAATAGATTTAATATAATTCCCTATCTCGATTAGTTTGGTTCCTTCTGGAATTTCTTTAATAATACCTATCTTATCTATTTCTTGAAGCAACTCTTCTTCAAACAAGTAACCATAATTATCTTTTAGTATTTCTTTCATTTAAAACTAATAAAATTGTGATTTTACAAATTTACTGTTTAAGTATCAGATTAAGAAAAAGCATTAATATTATTACTTAACTAACTAAAANTAAACAGAAACCATTTNTTTTAACAAGATTTTATCCATAAGTCTCACAAATTTGTTATATCTTTATAGCATGATAGCACAAGACAAATTAGACAATAGCTCATTTTTAAAAGAATCATTAACATATTTAGAGAAATCTGGATATGACAACATTAAAGCTGATGTTGAAGGTTACGAAACTCCTAAATCTTATTTAAAAAAAGGAAGTGACATATCTATTACACCTGATATCGTTGCAGAAAAAGGAGGTAGAAAACATTATTTTGAAATTGGTTTAAAATCTGAAGAGCCTAAATTATTAAAATCTAAATGGCGCTTCTTAGATGTACTTACCAGAATGAAAGATGATAGATTTAAAATAATTACACGTCGTGGTCATTATAAATTTACTCAAGACATGTTAGATGATTTAAATTTAGATAAAAGCCCAATAAAACTCTAAAAACATTCTTTAACTTAAAGCAAAAAAAAAGACGGTTATCTAACCGTCTTTTTTGTTTTATATATTCTCCTTATTTTTTATAAAATTTAGCATATTTTCTATATGCAAAAAAGGCCAGTATGCCAATAATTGCAAATGCAATAGCAATAAACTTCACACTTACAATTTGGTCTCCACTAGCATAACTATGTAGTCCTGCTAAATAGAAATTAACTCCAAAATACGTCATCATAATACTTGAGAATGCTATTATNGATGCTAAGTTAAACCCAAAACGNCCACGAAGTCCTGGTACTAATCTCATATGCAATACAAAAGCATAAATCATGATACTGATTAATGCCCAAGTTTCTTTTGGATCCCAACCCCAATATCTTCCCCAACTTTCGTTTGCCCACATACCTCCAAGGAAGTTTCCTATGGTAAACATAACCAAAGCAACAGTTAAAGCCATTTCATTTATAATGGTTAGCTCTTGGATGTTCAACTTCATTTTAGTTTTATTTTCTTCATTAGTAAAAATCATTAATAATAAAGACACAACACCTAAAATCATTCCTAATGTAAAAGGTCCATAACTTCCCACAATTATCGATACATGAATCATCAACCAATAACTATCTAAAACGGGTTGTAAATTAGCAATTGCTGGATCCATCCAATTCCAATGTGCTATCATTAAAATCATAGATGTTACAAAAGCTGTTGCTGCTATTGTTAAATCGCTTTTTCTTCCAAATATTAAACCAAATAACATGGTTGCCCAAGCAACGTAAATCATAGATTCGTAGGCATCACTCCAAGGTGCGTGACCAGAAACATACCAACGAGCAATTAATCCTAAAGTATGCAATATAAAAAAGGCAACAATTAGAACTTTAAACACTTTAACTGTTACATCTATGGCTTTGCTTCTGTCTTTAAATATCTGAATAATTAATAGGGTAAATAAAAAAGCTGCAGCATACATATACCAACTAAAAAGTTTCTTAAAAATATCGTATTTATTATATACAATCTCTGTATGAATCTTTTTTTCTGAAAGCATAACCGAACCACCAAACTTATGCTGTGTTTTACTAAAGGATTCAAGTAATTCGTTTGTTTTTGAAAAATCACCTGATTGTTTAGCAGCATTTAAAGTTATTAAATAGGCACTAAATCCATTATTAATAAAATTACCATAAAGCGAATCTTTAATCTGATCACGATAATTATCTCTTCTAAATTCTACTGAAGATATCCATTTGTTATTATAATCGTCTGGAATAGGAAAAATTCTTAAAGCGTAACCTTCAATGGTGTTGTATAATAAATTGACACGTTGGTCTGTTTCTTTAAACTCTTTTTGAAACCCATTAGGTATTTGCGCTTTATATGCCTCTTCTAAATAAGGTGCTAATTTATATCCACCATCTTCAGTGAAAAAATTCACTAATGAGACATATTTTTCATCTTTACCTACTCCAATTAACTTTCTTATTGAATCTGCCTTTTTAAGTTTTAAATAAATAATTGGCACATTATACCAAAGCAAAGGGCTTTCTTGAATTGAAAGAAACACTTGGTTAGCATCAAAATCTTCATAGGAATCATGATTGCTTAACTTACGAAGCATTTCAGATGCATATGTATTAACAGGCATCATTCGTCCTCCAATATCTTGAATAACTAGATGTCCAAATTTATCTGCATGCTCTTTAGGAGTAATATTCGCTTTTAAAACAGAATCTATTTGAGTTTTGCTTGGTCTTCCATGGTCGTGTCCATCATCTTGAGAATGAGTTTGAGAAAAACCATGAAGTCCTACAAATAAGAACAAAGTCATTAGTAATTTAGACTTCTTATCTTTTACTTTATTAAGCATGCTTTTTAAATCTGCAAAACGCGTATTCTTATCAAACAAAATAGCTAGCATGGCAAAATATAAAAAGAAGTAACCAATATAAGTTACCCAAGTTCCCCAAAAATCATGATTTACAGAAAGTTTTGTTCCTTTTTCATCTGGATCGAAACCAGCTTGAAAGAATCTAAAGCCACCATGATCTAGAATATTATTCATAAAAATACGATAATTATAATCACCTTCCTTTTTATCAATTACAGTTACTTCACTTGCAAAAGCAGAATAACTACTCTCAGTCCCTGGATATTTATCAGCAATAAAATCGTTTAATTTGATACTAAAAGGTAAATCAATAATTTTCGACCCATACTTAACAGCTACATCTAATCCTCCAACTTGAACGACTTCGAAAGGTTTGCTAAAACCTTGACCTCCTAAAAGTTTTACACGTTCTGTTTCACCATTTGAAGTGATTTTTAAAACAACGCCATCTTCATCTCCTTTTAAAAGTTGAGATTTTTTAACGATATCGAATGTTCCTTTAACTACTGGCTTTGGAAAAACCATTTGCATATCTCCAATAACATATCTCGACCTTAAAATTAAAGGCTGAATGGAATCTTTGACTAACTTTCCAGTAGCTCTAGTTGCCATGGTCATATACTCTCCTTCAAATGGAGACTGTATGGTAAGCTCGTTATTTTTTGTTGAAATATTGACAGCACCTTCAACTTCTTTATTTAAAGAAAATAAGACATTATGAATACTTTGTACTTGACCATATTCAAGAAAATGATTATGAGGTGCTCCATCACTAGCTTCAACAATTTTTAAATATTCTTTTCCATTTTCATCTGGAACTACATCTTTTTCAGCTCCACCAATAAATTTCTCAAGTTCGAATGTTACTTCTTGTTTATTATAATCTGTATTAAAATGAAATTTGTTGTTTAAGCGAGGTGAGAAATCGACTTTTTCTTCAATAATTCTACGTTGGGCTTGACCATTTACCATGTAATCGCCATCAATATAAGCAGTGATATATGTTTTTTGAGATAGAATAGAAGACTCTGTATCACCTTCACGAATGGCCATCATGCCTTCAAAACTAAGATATCTAGTAATTCCAGCGCCAAGAATAATTAAGATAAATGCTAAGTGCAAAATTAAGGTTGCCCATTTTTCTTTACGCCACAATCTGTACTTAGAAATGTTACCAATAAAATTAATCATAAAAACAAGCAGAATGGCTTCAAACCACCACGTGTTATAGATTAAATTTCTTGTATAAGGTGTTGGAGATGTTTCTTGACCAACGTCCAAAAATGTTCCTATTGCCATAGATGCAGCAAAAACAAGAAATAAAACGGCAGTTAATCTGGTAGAAAATAGAAATTTTGTGAGTTTATGTAACATGATCTTGAGACTCTAAAATTTGGTCGAGCAAATTTAAGGTTTTTAGTTTACTAAGTCATGTTAAAAATGACTAAACTTTATTGCTCATCTTGTCTTTTTTGATAAATATTTAGGTATAAAAAAGTACTCATTTTTCTAGCTTTTTGTTTTGCTTTTAATGCATACTCACCTTCAAAAAGCTCATCGATAGTTTCAAACCAAAGGTTTAACCATTTTCCAAAATGTTCTTGAGTAATACTTTGATTATTATCTTGATCCACTTCTACATGCACTTCTAAAGGGTTGCCATGGTATCTATTTTCTAATTTTCTGGTTATAAATAAATTGGTTTCCCAAAATGTAGTAAGCCTTTCTATATGCGCTGACCAATCTTTAATTATGCGATTAAAAAAAGGTCCTAAAAAAGCATCATTTCTAATTTTATCATAGAATGTAGAAACAACTAAATTTACATCTTCTCGGGTTTCAATATCTTTTTTCATCATAATACAAAGATAGCTCCATTATAAAATTAATAGTATAAAATAACACTTTGTTTGTCAATAAAATGTTACTTACAAAATGTAAAACATATCTTTGTCAAGATATGATTCAAATTCTTATTTTAGTTGCATGATTTCAGTTAGTATTATTGGCGCTGGAAATGTAGCCACACATTTTTATAACGTATTCGAAAAATCTGAACAAGTTTCCGTTGTTCAATGGTATAGTAGGGATTTAAATAAAATTACTTCTTATAAAAACACGGTTGCCATTACTGATCAATTATTGGAACTTGAGGTAGCAGATATTTATATAGTTGCTATAAGTGATGATGCCATATCATCTGTTTCAAAACAATTAGCTTTTGAAAACCGTTTGGTAGTACATACATCTGGAAGTGCAAGTATTTACGACTTAGATAAAAAAAATAAACGTGGTGTTTTTTATCCTTTACAAACGTTTTCGAAAGAAGCTGAAGTAGACTTCAAACAAATTCCTATTTGCATTGAAACCATTGGAAAAAAGAATTTCCCACTTTTAAAATCTTTAGCTGAAGCTATTGGAAGCAAAGTTTACAAAGTAAATCCAGATCAAAGAAAGGCTTTGCATCTAGCTGCTGTTTTTGTGAATAATTTCACGAATCAACTGTATAGAATAGCTCATGAAATAACAGAATCTGAAGGTGTAGAATTCGATATTTTGAAACCATTAATTTTAGAAACTGCAAAAAAAGCACAAAATTTGTCTCCATATATGGCTCAAACTGGTCCAGCAAAACGGAACGACAAAAAAACAATAAAGAGACATTTAAAACAGTTAGAAAGTGAACATCATAAAGCTATTTACACTCTATTAACTGAATCAATAAAGAAAACTCATGGAAGATAAAAGCTATAAAGAATACCTAGAACATATAACCACATTTATTTTTGATGTAGATGGTGTTTTAACAGATGGAACCATAACTGTGACTACTTCAGGAGAGATGATAAGAACTATGAACATTAAAGATGGTTATGCTTTAAAAACTTCTGTTGACAAAGGATTCCATGTATGCATCATTTCTGGAGGTACTAACGAAGGAGTTAGAAAAAGATTAGAAGGCTTAGGTTTAACAGACATTTACCTTGGATCTCACAATAAAATTGAGCAATTAAACAACTATCTAGACAAACATAATATAGATCTAAAAAATGTGTTATATATGGGAGACGATATTCCTGATTTTCCAGTAATGAAACTAGTTGGGATGCCTTGTTGTCCTCAAGATGCTGTTCCAGAAATTAAAGCCATCTCAAAATATGTGTCACATAAAAATGGTGGAAAAGGAGCTGTAAGAGATGTTATTGAACAAGTTTTAAAAGTACAAGGTAAATGGAATGGTAGTTTTGATGCTAAATACGATTAAACAAAAAGCGCCATCTTCTCCAACAAAAAAAATACATTATTCAACTTAACAACAAACATTGAACTTTTTAAATCTTATACGCTGGAAAAACTTAATGATGATTGCTTTAGTGCAATTCTTAATTAAATATGCTCTCTTAGAACCTTTTGGAGTTACTATAACTTTAAATTTATTTGGATTTTCTTTATTAGTCATAGCAACCATTTGTTTAGCGGCTGCTGGTTATATAATTAATGATATTTACGATATTGATACTGATATAGTAAATAAGCCAAATAAAGTTATTGTTGGCAAAACCATTTCAGGAAAAACTGCAAATACCTTATTTATTTGCTTTAATGTTATTGGTGTTGCTATTGGTTTTTACTTATCACATTTAGTTGGTAAAAGTGGCTTCTTCACATTATTTATAATTATTTCAGCTTTGCTTTATGTGTATGCATCTTACTTAAAACAAGTGCTTTTAATTGGTAATATAGTCGTTTCTCTTTTAGTTTCATTAAGTATTATTATTGTTGGATTGTTTGAACTACTTCCTGTAATTACACCACAAAATCAGGAAACTCAAATGACTTTTTTTAAAATTATATTAGACTATGCCTTATTTGCATTTATCATTAACTTTATAAGAGAAATTGTTAAAGATATTGAAGATATTGATGGTGATTATAAAGCTGGCATGAATACTTTACCTATAGTTATTGGTAGAGAAAGAGCTTCGAAAATAATTTTTATTTTATTGTTAATTCCTTTATTTGCTGTTGTTTATTATGTTGTTACAAACTTATATAAACAACTATTATTGGTTGGTTATTTTTTATTGTTTGTAATTGCTCCACTTATATACATTATCATAAAATCTTATACAGCTGAAACTAAAAAGGAATATCATTTTATTAGCAACATGCTTAAATTGGTCATGCTTTTTGGCTTGTTGTCTTTATTGCTTTACAAATACATTCTACTTGAATAATGTTAAACGAAAAACTAAAACAATATCATATTATTTTAGCTTCTGGTTCACCAAGAAGGCAACAATTTTTTAAAGAGTTAGGTTTAGATTTCGAAGTTCGATTAAAGTCAGTAAAAGAAGAATATCCAAATAGATTAACTCACTTCGAAATCAGTGATTATTTAGCACAATTAAAGTCACTTCCGTTTAAAGAAAATTTAAAAGATAACGAGATACTAATTACAAGTGATACTATTGTTTGGCATAATAACAAAGCACTTGGCAAACCTATAAATGAAGAAGATGCTTTTAACATGATAAAGTCGTTAAGCAACTCTACTCACGAAGTTATTACTTCAGTTTGTTTTACAACCAAAACACATCAAAAAACAGTTAATGCTGTTACAAAAGTAACTTTTAAAAATCTTGAAGACGAAGAAATACAATACTACGTTGATATTTGTATGCCTTTAGATAAAGCTGGAGCATATGGCATTCAAGAATGGATTGGGCAAATTGGTATAACCAAAATAGAAGGTTCTTACTTTAATGTAGTTGGATTACCAACACATCTTGTTTATAAGACTTTAAATAGTTTAGTATCTTCTTAAATTTAACCTAAGAAAATTACTAATTGCTTATATCTATTCTATCTTTGTTAAACTAACTTATTTTAAGATATGACCTTTTTTCAAACGTATCAATCAGAGATTATTGCAAGTTTATTTATAATAATATTCTTACTAATTTTAAGGCTAATTTTAAAAAAACTAATTTATAAATTAGGCAGAAAAACAGGTATAAACGATGCACGAATTCGTTTAATCAGTAGATATACAACGGTTAGCTTGGTTATGCTAGCACTTATTATTGAAACCTTTATTTTTGGAGCACAGCTAAAAGATTTAGCACTCGTGTTTTCATCTGTTTTTACAGTCTTAGGAATTGCCTTGTTTGCTATTTGGTCTATTTTAAGTAATATAACCTCAGGCGTTATTATGTTCTTTTCATTTCCTTATAAAGTAGGAGACAAAATTCAAATTCACGATAAAGACCTCCCTATTGAAGCTATAATTGAAGATATTAGAGCTTTTCAATTGCATTTACGCTTAAATAATGGTGATTTGGTTACTTATCCAAATAATTTAATGTTGCAAAAAGCTGTCACACTTGTAGAGAAAAATGCTATTGAAGAAGGTTCAGATGATTTATAGTTTTAAAATAAAAAAGTGGTGGTAACCCCTTAAAGTTAAAGAAACATTAAAACCAGCTACGATGCTGGTTTTCTTTTTATATTTATTCCTTTCAAAAAAACCAACTATGCATAGACTGTTACTTATAGTAATTATAGCCCTATTTTCAAGCTTAAATATTTTCTCTCAAGCTCCAAAAAAACCTAATGCCTCAGAAGTTTATGAATCTATAAAAAAGCTGAATTTTTTAGGCTCTGTCTTATATGTAGCAGCACATCCAGACGATGAAAATACGCGACTGATTTCATATATGTCCAATCAAGTAAAAGCAAGAACGGCTTACCTCTCTTTAACACGTGGTGATGGTGGACAAAATTTAATAGGTCCTGAAATAAGAGAATTACTTGGAGTAATAAGAACTCAAGAATTGTTAACTGCCAGACAAATTGATGTTGGAGAACAACGCTTTACACGTGCCAACGATTTTGGTTACTCCAAACACCCAGACGAGACACTTGAAATATGGAACAAAGAAGAAGTTTTAAGCGATGTGGTTTTAGCAATCAGACAATTTCAACCAGATATTATAATTAATCGGTTTGACCATAGAAG
>JGI24025J20009_10000437_pt1 | contig 32222 bp, 33 predicted proteins | sample Cruoilmetagenom3_FD_20009 | JGI IMG/M metagenome (IMG submission 20009) | reverse complement strand
TGGTCAATCCGCCGATCTCTCCAGGATTGTTTCTCGGCAGGAAACTGTTGTAACGGCGCTCGGGTTCGCCGTGCAACCACGCACACCCCCTTGACGCGCCCCGCGCGCCTGCCCAAACCGGCGCCCATGAGTACCGGACGACTGACGATTGATCTCGACGCGATCGCCGCCAACTGGCGCGCGCTCGACGCGATGAGTGCCGTGCACGTGCAGACCGCGGCGGTGGTGAAGGCCGATGCCTACGGGCTCGGCGTGGGCAAGGTGGCACGCGCCCTGGCCGCGGCGGGGACCCGGCGGTTCTGCGTGGCGACAGCGGAAGAAGGCTGGGCGGTGCGCGACGCGCTCGGACCCGGCCCCGAAATCACCATTTTCGGCGGCCACATGTCAGGCGACACCGACATGATCGCCGATCTGGGCCTGGTGCCGATGCTGAACTCCATCGACCAGGTCACCCGCCATTTCGAAGCCTTGCCCCGACACCCGTTCGGCATCCAGATCGACACCGGCATGAACCGGCTCGGCATGGAGCCCGGCGAATGGGCGGCCATTGCCGAGGTGGTGTTGGCGCAGACGCCGCGGCTCATCATGAGCCACCTCGCCTGCGCCGACGACCCCGATCATCCGATGAACGCGCGCCAACTCACCACCTTCATCGAGATGACGGATGGCATCGGGGTACCGCGCTCGCTCGCGGCCACGGGTGGCATCCTGCTCGGCCCCGACTACCATTTCGAGCTTACCCGACCCGGCATCGGTCTCTACGGCGGGTTGCCCTTCGAGGACGCCTGGCCGGTGGTCGAACTGGAACTGCCGGTGATCCAGATCCGCGACATCACCGCGGGAGAAAGCGTCGGCTACGGCAACAGCTTCATCGCCGAGCACCGGATGCGCGTCGCCACCGTCTCGGGCGGCTACGCCGACGGGATCACACGGGCCTTGTCGGGCAAGGGCACGCTCTACTGCGGCGACGACGCCTGCCCGATCCTCGGCCGGGTCTCGATGGACCTGATCGGGGTCGATGTGACCGGGCTTGGCGAGGTGCCGAAGGCGCTGCATCTGCTTGGCACCAAACAGCGCGTCGATGACGTGGCCGATACCGCCGGCACCATCGGCTACGAAGTACTGACCCAACTCGGCGCGCGCTACGCAAGGCATTATGCGCGCGGGCGGAGTTGAGGATGGAAGCCGCCGTGGGGGCCAGCCCCCGGTCCCTCCGAAGCATCTTAGCCAAGAAAAACCGGGAGCGGGGAGCGGGTGTGACCCGTGCAGTGAAAGCTTCCCCCTCGTAACGCACCTCTCGATCGACTATCTCGGCCCCATGACCTTTGCCAAAACCCTCAACCTCGCCCTGCTCGTGCTCTTTCCCGTCGCCTGGGTCGCGCCGCTGCTGCACGCCGGCATCAACCTGCCGCTGTTCGGCACCAATGCGGTGAGTGTCGTCTCCGGCCTGCAGGCGCTGTGGGAGACCGACATCTTCCTTGCCCTGCTGGTGACGTTCTTTGCGATCTTCGCGCCGATGATGAAGGTGATCGGGGTGGCGCTGATCCAGTTCGGGATGATGCGGCGCAAGGTGCTCCCCGTCCTGAGCTTTCTCGGCAAACTTGCGATGGCCGACATCTTTCTCATCGCGCTTTACATCGTGGTGGTGAAGGGGGTGCATCTCGCCAAGGTCGAGACCGGCTGGGGGCTCTATCTCTTCACCTTCTGCGTGCTGGCCTCGATCTTCGCGAGCCAGGCGACCGCGAAGAAGGTGGTGGCATGAGGGCGCATCGGGACCTCTGGCCCCTCTGCGCCCTTGCCCAGGCGCCGATAACGGAACGCGGGCAGCGCTCGGCGAACAGCAACAACGAGAGCGTTTGAAATGGCCAAAGCACAAGCCTTCACCTGCACCGAATGCGGCGCCTCCCATTCCAAGTGGTCCGGCCGCTGCGACGCCTGCGGGGCGTGGAATTCCATCGTCGAGGATGTGCCGCTTTCGGCCGGCCCGGCGTCGAAGTCGCTCGGCGCGATGAAGGGCCGCGCCGTGCCGCTCAGCGATCTCGCAACCGAGGAAGCGCCGCCGCCGCGCGCGCGCTGCGGGCTCGACGAGTTCGACCGGGTGCTGGGCGGCGGCCTGGTGCCGGCCTCGGCCATCCTCGTCGGCGGCGACCCCGGCATCGGCAAATCGACGCTGCTATTGCAGGCGATCGCCCATTTCGCCCGTCGCGGCCTCAAGACCATCTATGTCTCCGGCGAAGAGGCCCGCGCCCAGGTCCGGATGCGCGCCCAGCGGCTCGGCCTCGCCGACGCCCCCGTCATGCTCGCGGCCGAGACCAACCTGCGCGACATCCTGACCACGCTCGAGGCCGAGAAGCCGGACCTGGTGGTGATCGATTCGATCCAGACGATGTGGGCCGACAATGTCGACAGCGCGCCCGGTTCGGTCAGCCAGGTCCGCGCCGCCGCGCACGAGCTCACCACCTTCGCCAAGCGCCGCGGCGTCTCGGTCGTGCTCGTCGGCCACGTCACCAAGGAAGGCCAGATCGCCGGCCCCCGCGTGGTCGAACACATGGTCGACACGGTGCTGTATTTCGAGGGCGAACGCGGCCACCAGTTCCGGATCCTGCGCGCGGTCAAGAACCGCTTCGGCCCGGCCGACGAGATCGGCGTATTCGAGATGACCGGCGGCGGGCTGGCCGAGGTCGCCAACCCCTCCGCGCTGTTCCTGTCCGACCGCGATGAACCCGCGCCAGGCTCGGCGGTCTTTGCCGGTATCGAGGGCACGCGGCCGGTGCTGGTCGAGTTCCAGGCGCTGGTCGCGCCCTCGTCGCTCGCCCAGCCCCGGCGCTCGGTGCTGGGGTGGGACGCAGGCCGGCTTGCGATGATTCTCGCCGTGCTCGAAGCGCGCGCCGGCATCCCGTTTGCGGGGCTCGACGTCTATCTCAACGTCGCCGGCGGCATGCGGGTCAGCGAACCCGCCGCCGATCTCGCCGTCGCCGCAGCGCTTCTCTCGGCCCGCGAAGACGCGCCTGTGCCCAAGGAAACGGTGATTTTCGGCGAGATTTCCCTCTCAGGCGCGCTGCGCCCGGTATCGCAGGCGGAAAACAGGTTGAAAGAAGCGGCAAAACTTGGTTTCACGTCTGCCATCGCGCCGAGTAAAACCAAGGCCGGGACCATGGCCGGTATGAAACTCGACGTGATGACCGACCTGGCGGCTTTCGTCGGCGAAGTATTCGGGGCCGGCTGAACAGCGCGGATCCGGCGTGTCATCGACGGAACGGAGCGCCGAAACAGGGGCGACGGAAGGGAAACGGAATGGACGGATTTACGATTGTCGACGCTGTTGTCGCGGTAATCATCCTGATCTCGGCGATCCTCGCCTATTCGCGCGGCTTCGTGCGCGAGGGCATGTCGATTGCCGGCTGGATCGCCGCCGCCATCGTCGCCTATCTCTTCGCGCCGCGCGCCGTGCCGATCATCAAGGAAATCCCGATCCTGAAGGATTTCATCGCCGACAGCTGTGAGCTCAGCATGATCGCTGCCTTCGCCGGCGTGCTGGCGCTTACCCTTGTCGTGGTCTCGATCTTCACGCCGCTGTTCTCCTCCGCCGTGCAGCGCTCCGCCCTCGGCGGGCTCGACCAGGCGCTCGGCTTCGTCTTCGGCGTTCTGCGCGGGATCCTGCTCGTCGCCATCGCGCTGGTGATCTACGACCGGGTGGTGATCTCGGAAGCGGTGCCGATGGTCGACGAATCCCGCACCGTCAAGATCTTTGCCCGCAGCTCTGAAAAGATCGACGAGATCCTGCCGAACAACGCCCCGGAATGGATCGTCGAGCGCTACGAGAACCTGGTGTCGTCCTGCGGCACACCCGCCGCGACGACGACCCAGTAAACTCTCAAGGCTCCGCGAGAAATGCGTCCACCGCCGTCATCATGCGCCCCCAGGCCGGGTCCTGTGGCAGCGGGATATGATTGGCGCTTTCGAGCGCCAGAAACCGGGCGTTCGGGATCGCCCGGGCCAGGGCCTGCCCCTGCGAGAATGGCTGCACCGTGTCGCCCCGCGCGTGAATGACCAATGTCGGCGCCACGACCCGGGGCGCATGTTCGGTCGCATCGAGCAGGGATATTGCGCGGCGGTGCTCGACCGCCTGCTCGGGCGAAATCGATGCCCTGAGCATCGCGACGAAGGCACCCACCTGCTCGTCCGTCGCATCGGGCATGAAGAAGGCCGAGAGTGACCGCATGAACACGTCTCCATTCGCCCCCCAGCCGTTGCGCACCAGCGCCACGAACGCATCCGACATTTCCTTGTCGTCGACGCCCCGGATCGCCGCGCCCTGAAGAAAACCGCCGAGCAACACGAGCCGGCGGACGCGCTCCGGGTAGCGCGCGGCAAAAGCGATCGCCACCGGCACGTTCTGCGACGGGGCGAAGATGTCCATGCACGCGGCCCCGGCGGCATCCGCGACGGTCGCCATGTCGTCCACCAAAGCGCAGAGCGTCCGCGCGCCGCAGTCGCGCTGCGACACGCCGGTGCCGCGGACATCGTAATGGATCAACCGCCGCCCCGCCCTGAGGCGCGCCAGAAGCGGCTGCCAGACCGGATTGTCCCAATCGAGCTCCAGATGGGTCAGCCAGTGCCCTCCGCGCATCAATGCAGGCCCGCGGCCCGACGCGGCCCAGGCCAGGCCGGTTCCATCCGGCGCGGTTGCGAAGCGCACGCCGGGCCGATCCGCGGCCGCCATCGGCACCCTGCCGTCGTCGGAGCCCATCACTTCGACGGGCACCACCAGCTGAACACCACGCGAGACGATGGTATGGATCACCGCCTGTTCCCGGCCGCTGTCGCCAACGGCCGCCCGTGCCGCGCTGATCCGGGCGCTGACGGTCGAATCGGAGACGATGCGCCCGTCCCAGACTCGCTCGATCAGCTCGTCTCGGGTGACCAGATCGCCGCCCCTTTCCGCCAGCAGCTGCAACAGCGCGAACACCTGCGGCTCGACCTCCACAAGCGCGCCGGACCGGGTCAGCCGGTGCTTGGATATGTCGAGGACGCAATCGGCGAAGCGGAATTCCATTCCTCACCCTAACGGAAAACCCCTCGATCCCCTATTCACCTCCACCCGCGGCGCCACCGCACCGGCTGCCGGGCCTTCTCCGCGACCTGTCATCAAAGTATCACATCGCGCCCGTTGGCGCGTGACAGCGCGCGCCCGGTTCCGTAAGACGTGGGCCGAACGCGCCAACAGGAATCGGGAAACTGCCATGACCCCCTGCGCCACGATGCCCCCTGCCCATCCTTTCGACTTCGATGCGTTGCGCGCCTCCGGCGACGACGACAAGTTGCGCGCCTCCGGCGACGACGACAAACTGAAGGAGGAATGCGGCGTCTACGGGGTGATCGGGCTCGAACAGGCCGCCAATTTCGTCGCCCTCGGGCTGCACGCGCTTCAGCATCGCGGCCAGGAGGCGGGCGGGATCGTCTCCCACGACCCGGTTTCCGGTTTCAACAACGCGCGTCGTTTCGGTTACGTGCGCGACAATTTCACCAAGCAAAGCCTGATGGACACGCTGCCCGGCCCGCTCGCCATCGGCCACGTGCGCTATTCCACGTCCGGCGCCAAGGGCGCTGCGATCCGCGACGTGCAGCCGTTCTTTGGCGAGTTCTCGTTGGGCGGCGCGGCAATCGCGCACAACGGCAACCTGACCAATGCCGAGGAACTCAAGCGCGAGCTGATCGACCGGGGCTCGATCTTCCAGTCCTCCTCCGACACCGAATGCATCATCCACCTGATGGCGCGCTCGATGGCGAAATCGATCGCCGACCGGATGGAGGATGCGCTGCGGCGGGTCGAGGGCGCCTTTTCGGTCGTCGCCATGACCCGCACCAAGCTCATCGGCGTGCGCGACCCGCTGGGCGTGCGGCCACTGGTGCTGGGCAGCCTCGGCGACGGCTGGGTGCTGAGCTCCGAGACCTGTGCGCTCGACATCATCGGCGCCAAGTTCGTGCGCGAGATCGAACCGGGCGAGATGGTGGTCATCAACGCGCAAGGGGTCGAGAGCCGGCGGCCGTTCCGGCCCAAGGCCCCGCGCTTCTGCATCTTCGAACATGTCTATTTCTCGCGGCCCGATTCGATCCTCGGCGGCCGCTCGGTCTATGAGACCCGGGCCCAGATCGGCGTGGAGCTTGCCCGCGAAGCCCCGGTCGACGCCGATCTGGTCTGCCCGGTGCCCGACTCGGGCACCCCCGCCGCGATCGGCTACAGCCAGGAAAGCGGCATCCCCTACGCGATGGGGATCATCCGCAACCAGTACATGGGCCGCACCTTCATCGAGCCCACCGAGCAGATCCGCAACATGGGCGTGCGCCTCAAGCTCAACGTCAACCGGGCGCTGATCGAGGGCAAGCGGGTGATCCTGGTCGACGACAGCGTCGTGCGCGGCACCACCTCGCGCAAGATCAAGGACATGATCCTCGACGCGGGCGCCAAGGAGGTGCATTTCCGCATCGCGAGCCCGCCGACCGCCTGGCCCTGCTTTTACGGCGTCGACACACCGGAGCGCTCAAAGCTGCTCGCCGCCACGATGAGCGAAGACGAGATGTGCGAACACCTGGGCGTCGACTCCTTACGGTTCATCTCGCTCGACGGGCTCTACCGCGCGGTCGGCGAAGCGAATGGCCGCGATCCGGCGGCCCCGGCCTATTGCGATGCCTGTTTCTCCGGCGAATACCCGGTGGAACCGGCCGACATGATCGCCAAGGGGTTCGAGCTGAAAGCCCAGGCGGCCGAATGACGTCCCGCGCCCCGTCGCCCCAGGACGATCCACGCCTGGATCGGCTGATGGCCCGGGGCGGGCTCATCAGCCTGCCCCGCCCCGCGCCCGACGCCTGGCCGCACGGCCCCCTGCCTGCGGGCGAAAAGGAGCTCGCGGTCGGCGCCGACAGCCTGACCGCCAGTTATTGCACCTTTCAGGGCCAACGTTTCCTGCGCGCCCATCTGCTCTTGCCGCTCAAGGGCGCACGGACAGTCCTCGCCTTCGAGGCTTGGGGCTCGGTCAGCGAAGACAGCTGGCAGGGCTGGCTCGCGGCCCGGGCGCGCGGCGAGGCCTATCCCGGCGCCTTCGCCTGGCTCGCCAACCAGCTCCCGGGGTTCGACGCCCGCGAGCCGGTGCCGTGCAACCTCACCGCCGGCCCGCCCGGCGCATTGCCACGGTTGCAACCGCAACCGGGCACCGCCTTGGCCCGCGCCCAGGCGCAGGGGATTGATTTGGATACCTTGCGCGCGATCTACGCCGCGGCGGGCGTCGGACTCGACACGCTTTTCACCGATTGAACCGCGGTTAACCCGGGCTTAACCGGACCCCGCCTAGCCTTCTCCCCGAATCCAGAAGGGAGACGACAATGGCTGGTCAGGCTCATGGCGGAGCGCCCAACGCCTTTGTGGCGGAACATGCGACCATCACCGGGGTGATCCCGCTCGACGAGGTGGCGCTTGTCGGGGTCGCCGGCCCCGAAAAAGCGATGCACGCCTATCTGCGGTTCCCCCAGGGCGAGATCCACCGGATTGACCTCGACAAGCCGATGGCGCTCGGCACGCCGATCGAAATCAGTGCCTCGGGCGTGGTGTTGCAACTATCGAACGGCAACGCGGCCTTCCTGCCGCCCTTTCCCTTCGGAATGGGCCCGCCGCCGGCGTAATCGTCGCCCGCGCCCGCGAAGACGGGTGACCGTTCTTGCCTAGCCGAACAGGATGAGCTGCGACGCCGCGATCGCCCAGACCACCGCAATCCCGAACAGCCCGAAGGCGACCATGCCGGACACCACCAGCCGCCGGGTCATCGCCGGCAGCGTGTCCGACAGCGAACCGACGCCGTGGAACAGCCGCGTCACCCCGGCGCCGAGCGCAAACGCGGTCCCGGCGAAGAGCGGCAGGTAGAGCACGTAGCCGTAGTATCCATGCTCGGGCTGCAACAGGCAGAACGGGCAATGGTGGTTGGGGTGGTCGTAGACGTAGAGCGAGATCACCGAGACGATTGCGGCAAGCGACACCGCGAACATCACCCCACCCGCCAGCGCGAACCAGCCCTGCCCCTTGCCGGTCGCAAGGCTGAGACCGCCGGTCACCGCCACCGTCGCCCCCGTGCCTGCGAGCATCCAGAGTGCGCGGCCCGGCGCCAGACCGGTCATTTCGGAGGCCAGCCCCTCGTTCACCGGCGTGAACAGTTTCGAACAGCACGAGGTGATGACATCCGTCTCCAACCCGAGGAAATAGGCGATCTCCACCCCCCCCGCCGCGAGCAGGAGCCCGGCGATCGGCAGAAGAGCGGCGTATTTCACCTTCGCCAGCGGGTAGTCGCGGCCGAGCCGGTCGGCGCGGTCGAGGATCAGCCAGAGTGCCGCCGAGAAGAACACCGCGATCTTGAGGTAGAGTGCGGGAAAGCCCCAGGGGTTGACGTTGAGCGTGCCCACCGCGCACATCGCGCCGACAAACAGCTCCGCCATCCGGTCGGCGTTGTAAACAAACAGCAAGAGCGCCGCGATCTCGGCCAGCATGACGAAGCCGAACAGCGTCGAGACAAGTTCGGTGGCCCGCTCGAGCCGGAGCTGGGTCCGCGCACCACTGGCGACGTCCCATCGCCGCAGCACCTGGACACCGAAGCCCGCACTCCACAGCGACACCAGGGCCGCCAGGGCCGAAATGAGCAAGAGCGCGAGGATCGGGGCCTGGAAGATCATGCCGTGATCTCCCCGTCGCGCATGGCGACCACCTCGTCGACCACCGCCGCCTCCCAGATCCGGGGGTCATGGCTGGTCATGATGATCGTGCGGCCCTCGGCCTTGAGAGCAGCCACGATGTCGAGGAAGCGTTCGGTGAGCTCGGTGTCGAGGTTCGCCGTCGGCTCGTCGGCGATGAAAACCGGCGCATCGTTGACCAGCGCGCGCGCGATCGCCACGCGTTGGGTCTCGCCGCCGGAGAGATATTCGACCTTCATGTCGGCCTTGTCCGCGAGCCCGAGTGCCTCGAGCCGCGCCGCGGCACGGGCGCGCACGACGGCGAAATTCTCCCCCATCGGCGCCGCCGGCAGGCACACGTTGTCGATCACGGTCAGCCCACGGATCAGGTTGAACCGTTGGAAGACGAAGCCGAACCGGGTCCGCCGCTCGGCGGTGAGGAAGCGTTCGGGCAGCCCCGAAACCATCTCGTCGCCAAGAAAGACCCGTCCCGACGTCGGCCGTGCCATGCAGCCGACAATGGACAGCAGCGTGGTCTTGCCCGAGCCCGAGGGGCCTTTGAGCACGGTGACCGCGTCGCGGGCGATCTCGAGGCTGACCCCGCGCAGCGCGCTCACCTCGTTCGGGCGACCTTCATTGTANAGNTTGGTGACGTTTTGAAGCGAAATCATCGGGCGCTACCTCATCACCTGGTCGGGATCGGCCGAGGCCGCCCGCCAGATCGGCACCAGCGTGGCGGCGGTGTAGGGCACGACCGTCAAGAGGAACAGGGTCGAAAGCTGCATCCCGTCGATGACCGGCGCGAGCGGGAAATCGGGGTAGATCACCGACCAGCCCTTCAAGATCGGGGCAAACAGTCCGGCACCGAACGCGAACACGTGCAGGTAGGCCGCAAGCGTGCCGACCAGAAAGGCGCCCAGCGAGATCAGCGCGCCTTCCCAGAGCTTCATCGAGATGACGTCGCGGGTGTCCCAGCCGATCGCCTTCAGCACACCGATCTCGCGCGCCTCTTCGGCCGACAACCCGCTCGCCTTCTCGGCGGCGAAGATCGTGAAAGCCAGCACGGCGGCGGCAGCCAGCGCGATCATCAGCCCTTCGCGCCAGGAAAACAGCTTCTGGTAGGTGCGCCCGATCTCGTCGCGGGTGATGAAACGGGCATCCGGCATCAGTTTCGACGCCTTTTCCATGATGGTCGGGATCTCGAGCGGATTGCGGATGCTGACGGCGAGGTCCGTCCAGACCCCCTCGGGCAGCTTGAAGAAGGCGCGAAAATCGGCCTCGTTCAGCAACACCAGATCGGAGGAGACGAGCGCACTGTCGGAGCTGAAGGTGCGGACCACCTCGAATTTGACCATGTCGCCGGTGTAGCGGCTAAGAAACAGCGGCGCGCCCTCCCAGGTCGCCCCCCGCGCCCGTTGCACGCCTTCCCCCACCAACACCTCACCGGGGCCGGGCAAAAGCGCAGGATCGTCAGGCACCTGGAACGTGTAGTTCGCCCCGCTGGCCGCATCGTAGAAATAGCCCCAGAGCCGGCCCTCCACCGCGGTCACGCCGCGGATCGCCGCGATCCCGGCGATCTGGGCGCCGTCGGTCATCTCGTGCCGCCCCATGCGCAGGTGCTGAACCGTCAGTTCCGGCGCCTCGGCAAGCACCACCGCGGCCTCGCGCTTCAGCGCGGTCGCAAACAGCATGGCGGAGGCGATTGTGAAGACGACGACCGCGTAGACCGCCAGAAGGGCCAGGTTCTTACCCCGCCGCCGTGCCAGCGCCGCGAGCGTGTAATCGGCAAGCGACCTTTGCCGGTTGAGCCAGGTTTTCACTGCGGCGGCCTCGTTTCGGAGGCTGTGACATCCGCCTCGGAAACACCGAACCGGCCGCTGCCGAAGCTCTCGGGGAACGGCGCGAAAACCCCGGCGGGGAAATGCTCGAAGCTCATCGGCGCGTCCTGGAACGCGGTGTGCAGATCGGCCATCGACGGGTGGCGGGTGTAGCGCGCCTCGGGAAAGAGCGCCAGATCGGTCAGCCGCGCGCCCTTGACCAGGGCAGCACTTTCGGCCATCCGCGCCGCCGCGCGCGGNNCCGTCACCGCCGCGTGCAGACCAGCGCCGGCAAGGCCCAGCGTGAGCAGGGCGAGGCCGGCGAAGACGGGCGTCGAAGGCCGAAGCTGGCTCACTCGAACTGCCCCTTGTCGAGGGCTGCGAGCGTATCCGCGGTGACCTCGTCGAAGCGCATCAGCCGCTTGCCCGCGTGGTCGCGCTTGTAGTCGACCGCGTCGGGCTCGGTGGCGAGCGGCACCAGCTCATGTCCCATCGGCCCGTAGACATCGGACCCGATGACGAAGAGCGCGAGCTGGGCGTCGATCCGCGCGAGCCCGTAATACTCGGTCACTCCCATGCCGACGATCTGATCGCGGGTCCGGCCGGGGGCGTATTTTTCGAGATCCGCGAGGTACTTGAAAAAGTCTTTCGCGCCGTCGAAATGCACCGCCTCGCCGTCGTTCCACAGGATTGTGGCAACCCAGTCGGGATACTTGGCGGGGAACATGCCGCAGACCGGGCAGGCATCGCGCGGTCCCGGCGCCGGCAGATCGACGGGCGGCGCATCTGCGCGTCCGATGCGGGGCACGAGCCCCACCATCAGCGCGGCGGCGGGCAGGCTTGTCAGCAGCGCGCGGCGGCTTGGGCGTTTGGCGTGATTACACATGACGGGGCTCCTGCGGCAGGGAAAGGTGCGCGCCCCGGCAAACCCGGAGCGCGCCGGTCATTCATTCGCTGGCGGCGGCCGCCTTGGCCCGCTTCTCGGCGCGGCGCATACGGATGGCGATGGTGTCTTCGGCCATGCCGGCGAAAGCCTCGCGCAGCGCGTCGTCGAACCCGACGAGCTTGGCGCCCTCGGCCTCCGCCGCGGCCGCTTCGGCTTTCGCGGCATCGGCATAGGCCCATTTCGAGACCTTGGACATGGTGCCCATCTGTGCGGAATTGATGACATAGGTCATCTCGGCGGTGTCGACGAGCGGTTTGATCTCGGCCTCGGCNCCGGCGTCGCCCGCGTAGATTGTCTTCGGACCGCGATCCATGTTGAGCGACAGGCTGATGCCGGCGCAATGGATCGAGCAAGTCGCATCGACGCTGTCGTCATCGTAGACGATCAGGTGGCGGCTGTGGCTCCAGGCCTTGCGCATCATCCCGCAATAGGGGCAACGCGGGTATTTCTCGAACTCGTTTTCGAGCGGCGCAGTATCCACCTGGAGAAAGCGGGCGAGCCCGTTCTCGCCGGTCCATTCCCAAGGCATCTGCATTTTGGCCATTTCGGCCCGGGCGCCCCCCGCGGCGAAGATCGCGCCGGTCGAGGTGGTGAGGATGAAGTCACGTCGGTTCATGTCTGGATCGTCCTGTCGAGTATGGTGGAACCGGCAACACGGATACGGGCATCATACCCAGCGCCACGTGCAACCGTTTGTTATTGTAAGGGAAGAGAAGGCCGGAGCCTGCGCCGCCACCGCCCGCGAAAGGGACGTGAAGCGAGCCCGGGCGGCGCTCAGGCCGGCCTTGCGGCCGGCGGCGCGCGGATCGGCTTGGCGCCCGGAAACCGAGCGGCGGTTGCAGCACCCAGAACGGGAACAAATGGCAGGCGTGCGATCTCGACCACGTCGAAAGCCGGCGCGGTCCAGGCGAATGGCGTGACGAAGGCGAGAACCGCGGCACTGGCGCAGATCACGCAGCCATCGCGCGCGGCGATGGGCGTGCCGTCCGGTGACATCAGAACGATGCGGTCGCCGGTACAGATCTCGAGGAACCCCATGCGGTCGCCAGGGCCTGCCGCCCCCATACCGGCCACCGCATTGGCCCCGATATGGTCGGCGAAGAAGGCAAACTGCAGCGCCATCGCGACCAGCGCGACCCACCCGGCGAGCGGGTGCGGTCTGGCGCGGCATATGGCGCGGTGCGTTGGCATGACGGCGATAGACCTCCGGCGTGTCGGTTCAACAGGACCCTAGTGGAGCGCCCGCACATTTTGCAACCGCGCATTCGGCCGCATGCTCAAACCTCGCGGCTTGCCATCCGCGAGGTGGCCTGACAGGGTCGCGCCCATGCTGTCCGATCTCCTCGTTCCGGCCTTCGTGACGCTGTTCGTGGTCATCGACCCGGTCGGCCTCACGCCGATTTTCATTGCATTGACCCGCGGGGCCTCGCCGCGTGCGCGGCGGTTCATCGCGCTGCGGGCACTCGCGGTCGCCGCCGGGTTGCTCACACTGTTCGGCCTTTTCGGCCTGCAGGTTCTGGCGGTCTTCGGTATCACCATGCCGGCCTTCCGAATCGCCGGCGGGCTTTTGCTGTTCCTGACCGCGCTCGACATGCTGTTCGAGCGGCGCACCCAACGGCGGCGCGACCAATCCGAGCCCGGTCTCGAAGCTGGCGACGACCCTTCTGTCTTCCCGCTGGCGACCCCGCTTATCGGCGGCCCCGGCGCGATGGCGGCGATGATCCTGCTTGCCGGCCAGACCAGCGAACCGCTCGAACTGCTCGCCGTCCACCTCGTCATGTTCGTGGTGCTCGGGGTTGTGTTCGGGCTGATGGTTGCCTCGGGGCTGCTCGAACGCGCGTTGGGCGAAACCGGGATCAACGTGCTCACCCGGCTCCTCGGCATGCTGCTCGCGGCCCTCGCGGTGCAATTCGTGCTCGACGGGCTGGCCGATTTCGGCCTTGGTGTCTGACGCGCGCGCCTGAGGTGCGCGTGAACACGCACCCGGCAGAAGCGTTGGCATTCTCGAAAACGCGCCTATATCGGACCCATGGACAGTTATGACATCGGACGCCTCGCCTATCTCGTGCTCCTGCTCGGCGCGGTGGGTGGGTATTTCATCGCGTCGGGCCGGGGCAACCTCAACAAGCTCGCCCAACAGGCGGCGATCTGGGGGCTGATCTTCGTCGGCGCGGTCGCGGGCTATGGGCTGTGGCACGATGTCAGCCGCGACCTTGCGCCGCGCCAGGCGATGGTCGGCAGTGGCCAGCTTGAAGTGCCGCGCCAGTTCGACGGGCATTTCTACGTCACCGCGCGCGCCAACGGCACGACGATCGACTTCGTCATCGACACCGGCGCGACCGACGTGGTGCTCACCCAGGCCGATGCAGCCCGCGCCGGTGTCGATCTCGACACGCTCGCCTATACCGGGACCGCCTCCACCGCGAACGGCGTGGTGCGCACCGCCCGTGCCCAGCTTGACGACCTCTCGCTCGGCGCCTTCACCGACCGCGCGGTCCCGGTCCTTGTCAACGAAGGCACGATGGACAAGTCTCTGCTCGGGATGACTTATCTGCGCCGTTTTCAAAAGATCGAGATTGCGGGCGACAAACTGGTGCTGACACGCTGATCGGAGCGATGGCGCTGGCGCGCGCCAACCCGTGCAAGGGCCACCCCCGCGCGCTAACCGGACTGTGTTTCCAGGATACAGGAAACCGGACCACGCGGAACGCGCACGTCTCCGGTTAATCTATTACTTCAAGAAGTGCCGGTAGCGTATTGATTGCCTTCAACTTTCCGCCTTCATTTCCCAGCGTCCGGATTCCTGGCTCCAGTACTTCGCTTTCGCCCCCGCGCCGGTCAGCGCCCGCCACTGGCCACGCGCCACATCGACCGCGGCCGGGTCGTTGCCGTCGAACAACACCATCGTGCGTTTCGCCTCCGCCACCTCTTCGGCCGCGATCTGGGCGCCATCGACCGACACCAGGCACTCCGCCCCGTTGGCCGCCTCGGGTCCAAGGGTCAACAACACCGGCTGATCGGCGTCATGCGGCCCGCCGGTGCGCCCGTGCGGCAGAAACCTGTCTTCCGACCCGAGCCAGAGCCGCTGGTCGAGCCAGTCGAGCCGGGCCTCGTCCGACCCGCGCACCACCACCCGCCAGCCCGCGTCGAGCGCCTTTCCGAGCAGCACCGGCAAGGTCTGTTCGAGCGGCGCTCGGGTCATGTGGTAGAAATAGGCCTCCCCCATGGGCATTCCCTTTCTTCTTGGCTCAAATACTCCCCGGAGCGTCGCACCGGAGGTGTGCCTTTGGCGTCGCACCGGAGGTGTGCCTTTGGCGTCGCACCGGAGGTGTGCCTTTGGCGTCGCACCAGAGGTGCGCATTTGGCGTCGCACCAGAGGTGCGCATTTGGCACCGGCTGGAGGTGCGCATTTGGCACCGGCTGGACCCCCAAGTCGCGGGTCGCGCCTTCAGCCCTCGTAGTGATCCCGCACCAGCCGGTCGAGGCTGCGCACGAACCAGCCGGTCGCGCCTTTCGGCGCCAGGTCGGTGGCTTCGGACCTGAGCGCGACCCCGGCTATGTCGAGATGGATCCAGGGCGTATCCTTCTGGACAAAGCGCTGAAGGAACTGCGCCGCGGTTACCGCACCGGCAGGTCGGTCGCCGACGTTCTTCATGTCGGCAAGGCGCGATTTCAGGAGCTTGTCGTAGCCCGGACCCAACGGCATCCGCCAGGCGCCTTCGCCCTCGGCCTCGGCCGCTTTCAGGAAATCCTTCACGAATCCGTCGTCGTTCGAAAACACCCCGGCGTTCTCGTGGCCGAGCGCGATGATGCAGGCGCCGGTGAGCGTGGCGAGGTCGATCACGCCGGTGGGTCGATAGGTTTCCTGCGCGTACCAGAGCACGTCGGCCAGCACCAAACGGCCCTCGGCGTCGGTGTTGATGACCTCGACGGTATCGCCTTTCATCGAGCGGACGATGTCGCCCGGGCGTTGGGCGGACCCGTCGGGCATGTTCTCGACAAGGCCCACGAGGCCCACGACATTGGCGCGCGCGCCCCGCATCGCCAAGGTCTTCATCACCCCCGCGACGGTGCCCGCGCCGCCCATGTCCATGGTCATCTCTTCCATGCCGAGGGCCGGCTTGATCGAGATCCCGCCGGTGTCGAACACCACCCCCTTGCCGACCAGCGCCAGCGGGGCCGCGCCCTCCGCGCCGCCCTGCCATTCCATGACCACGAGCTTGGACGGGCTCTCCGAGCCCTGCCCCACGCCGAGCAGCGCGCCCATGCCAAGCTCGGCCAGCCGGTCCTCGTCGAGCACGGAGACCTTGAGCCCGAGCCCGGACAGGTCCTCCAGACGGCGCGCGAATTCGCTGGTCGTCAGGACGTTGGCCGGTTCGTTCACCAGGTCACGGGCGAAAAACACGCCCTCGGCCACGGCGGCGAGATCACCCGCCTGCGCCTTCAACGCATCCGCATTGGGAAGCGCGAACGATACCTTGCCGACCGCCGCCTCACCGGCCTTTCCGGTCTTGTGGTCGCGAAAATCGTAAGCTGCGAGACTCGCGCCCAGGGCGATCTCGGCGGTGTGGCGCAGCGAGCCTGCGAGCACCAGCACATCCTTGCCAAGCGTCTTCGCCCCGATCGCCCCGCCGGCCTTGCGGGCCTCGTCCGCGCTCATCTTGCGGTCGATCCGGACCACCTGCACCGCCTCGGCTGCCATGCCTGCCGGCCAGGCCATCTCGACCGCCTCGCCGGGCGCGAGGTCGGCAAACGCCTCGGAGCCCACGAGCCGTTTGAGTGCGCCGCGGGTCAGACGGTCGACCCGCCGTGCGCCCTTGTTCAACCGCCCGCCCCCTTCCGACAGGACAACCACGCGCCCTTCGGCGCCGGCGATCTGCTCGATGTCGAGCGGGATGAAGCTGGGGGCGATGATATCCGTCATGGTGCTCTCCTGTCGCGGCGGCCGTCACCCCCGGGCGGGGGCGCGGCGCTGGCCTGGATACCTACACCTAGCGCCGGGATCGGGGCATTTCCAGTGGTCACCCGGGGCATGGCCGTCACCCTCCCGCGCGCCCCGCCGCCGCGAAAGCCCGGTCGGGGCCCGGACCGGGGCGCAATTCCCCCTCGCACCCTGCCCGAACCTCGACTAATGTAGCCGCGACAACGGCCCGGCGCCCGGGCGCCACCGGACCGATGCGCCGGGCGGTTCACCGGGCGGTGCGCCGGGTGGTGCGCCGGGTGGGTCGGACAACGAGACGCAGAAGACGACAACAGAGCTGGGAACGACGATGCGAAAGACTGCAGCCGGGATGGCCGGGAAAATCGCGACGGGGATCGCGACGGGGTTCGCGAACACGCTCGGGCCGCTGGGCCTTGTGGCCGGAATGGCGCTGACGCTGCTTGCCGCGCCGGCCGGGGCGCAGGATTTCACCCCCGCGGCGACCGTCGATGGCGAAGTCATCACCGTGTTCGAGCTTGAGCAGCGCCAGCGGTTTCTCACCCTCCTGCGGGCGCCGGGCGACGTGCGCACGCTGGCGTTCGACCAACTGGTGAACGAACGCCTCCAGGTGCGCGAAGCCGAGAAGATCGGGGTCACCGCCTCTGAGGAGGCCGTCGACGCGGGGGTTGAGGAATTCGCCGCCCGCGGCAACCTGACCGGCGACCAGTTCCTGCAGCTGCTCGCCCAGGGCGGGATCGCGCCGGAGAGCTTTCGCGATTTCGTCGCCGCCGGGGTCACCTGGCGCGAGTTCGTTCAGGCCAATTTCGGCCCCATGGTGTCGATCTCGAAAACCGAGATCGCCATCGCCTTCGGCGAGGCCGAACCCGCGGCCGGCCTGCGCGTGCTTCTCAACGAGATTGCCCTGCCCGCGGGCGACCCGGCGACGCGGCGCGCCTCGCAGAAACGCGCCGAGCGGCTCGTCGGCCTCGAGGAAGATGCCTTCCGTGAGGCGGCGAAGCGGTTTTCCGTCGCCCGGACCCGCAACGACGAAGGCGAGATGAAATGGGTCGACGTCTCCGCGCTCCCGCCGGCGATCGGTGCGGCGGTGCGCGGGCTCCAGCCCGGCCAGACAACCCGCGCGCTCCCGGTCGGNGAGCAGATCCGGATCTATTACATGCGCGAACGCGACGAGGTGAAGGGCGGCACGCCGGCGACTGTGGTCGACTATGCGGCGCTCCTGCTTGCCGGCGGCGCAACCGATGCCAATCTCGCGGCCGCGGCCAAAATCCGCGCCGACGTGACTGCTTGCGACGATCTCTACCCCTTCGGCCGCGCATTGCCGCCCGAACAGCTGATCCGCGAACAGGTGCGCGAAGCGGCGGTGCCCGCCCCCTTCGGCGCCGAGCTTGCCCTGCTCGACCCCGGCGAAATCTCCACCCGCGTGACCACCGCGGGCGGCGCGCTGGCGGTGCTGATGCTGTGTTCGCGCGGCAACGAGCTGCCGCGCTCGACTACGGAAGAGATGGTCGCGGCCCAGCTCACGAGCAGCCGCGCGAGCGCGATGGCGCAGTCCTATCTCGACGAGTTGAAGGCCAACGCCCAGATCGAAATCCTGCGCTGATGCCCCGGCTGCCGATCGCGCTGACCGCGGGCGAACCGGCCGGGGTCGGCCCGGAAATTGCGGCAAAGGCCTGGGCCGCCCTGAAGGACAGCGAGACCTTCTTCCTGATCGGCGATCCGTCGCACCTGCCCGCGGGAACGCCGGTGGTGGAGATCCTTGCCCCCGAGGCAGCAGCCGACGCGATGGGCGAAGGACTTCCGGTGCTGGCGCGCGATTTCGGCGGGCCGAGGGTGCCGGGCACGGCCCAGGCGGGGCATGCCAAGCACGTGGTCGGGGCGATCCGCGAGGCGGTCGAGCTGGTCCAGGCGGGCCGCGCCGCGGCGGTCTGTACGAACCCGATCCACAAAAAGGCGCTCCAGGACGGCGCCGGCTTCGCCTTCCCCGGCCACACCGAATACCTCGCCCATCTCGCGGGCGTGGACGACGTGGTGATGATGCTCGCCTGTGACGCGCTCCGCGTGGTGCCGGCGACAATTCACATACCACTTGCGGACGTGCCCACGGCGCTGACCCGCGATGGGCTGGAAACCTGTATCCGCATCACCGACGCAGGCCTTCGGGCCCAGGGCCTCGCGCGCCCTCGGATCGCGGTGGCGGGGCTCAACCCGCATGCCGGCGAAGACGGGGCGATGGGGCGCGCCGAGATCGAGATGATCGGGCCGCTGCTCGACGAGTTGCGCGCCGACGGGCTCGAGATCGCCGGGCCACTCCCGGCCGACACGATGTTTCACCCGCAGGCGCGCGCCCGCTACGACGTCGCCATCTGCATGTACCACGACCAGGCGCTGATCCCGATCAAGACGCTCGATTTCGCCCACGGCGTCAACGTCACGCTCGGCCTCGGCTTCGTGCGCACCTCGCCCGACCACGGCACCGCCTTCGACATCGCAGGCACCGGCACGGCGGACCCCTCGTCGCTGATCGCCGCCTTGCGGATGGCACGAAAGATGGCCAGCGGAACGGCCTGCGGGATGGCCACCGGATCGGACACCGGATCGGACACCGGATGAGCGCCATTGACGGGTTGCCGCCGCTGCGCGAGGTGATCGCCGCGCACGGGCTCAAGGCGAAGAAATCGCTCGGGCAGAACTTCCTGCTCGATTTGAACCTGACCGCCCGGATCGCCCGCGCCGCCGGGGATCTCTCGTCCGCGGATGTGCTCGAAGTCGGCCCCGGCCCTGGCGGGCTCACCCGCGGGTTGCTGGCGGAAGGCGCGCGCCATGTGCTCGCTGTCGAGAAGGACACCCGCGCGATGGGGGCCCTGGCCGAGATCGCCGCGTTTTATCCCGGCCGGCTCGAGGTGGTGAACGCGGATGCGCTGAAGATCGACGTAGAAGCGCACCTCACGCCGCCGATCAAGGTGGTCGCGAACCTGCCCTACAATGTCGGCACCGAACTTCTGGTGCGCTGGCTTACCCCAGAGCACTGGCCGCCGTTCTGGCAGAGCCTCACGCTCATGTTCCAAAAGGAGGTGGCCGAACGGATCGTGGCCAAGCCCGGCTCGAAAGCCTACGGCCGCCTCGCGATCCTCGCCCAGTGGCGCACCGATCCGCGGGTGATGATGGAACTGCCGCCCGAGGCCTTCACCCCGCCGCCGAAGGTCCACTCGGCCGTCGTGCACTTCGTGGCCCTCCCCGAGCCGCGGTTCCCGGCGCCGGCGGAGGGGCTGCAACGGCTGACCGCGACCGCCTTTCAGCAGCGTCGCAAGATGTTGCGCGCGTCGCTGAAGGGGCTGCACCCGGAGATTTCGGATCTGCTCGAGAGCGTCGGCATCCCGCCGACCGCGCGGGCCGAGGAGATCGACGTGGAGCGCTTCTGCGCGCTGGCGCGGGCATTGGACGAAAGCGTTTCGAGATTGACATGAGGCACATGTTGATTTCGGAACGCCCAGATCATCAATAGGTCTTGAGCGTTTCCCGACAAACCGATGCTTTGGGTTTATCGCGAAACGCTTCAGGGATTTCGAATTGCTATCGCAATCCGACCCGGGCGGGCGCTTCGCGCCCGAGGCTGTAGTGCCCCCACGACAAAGAGATCAGCCGGGTTCCGACATGATCCCGCCGCCGACCGCCGCGGCGACACCGGTCGTCCCCGGGCAGGAGGTCGGCAAGCCCCGGGCCACGCGCACGGCGAGATAGGCGAAGGCCTGGGCCTCGAGCATGTCGCCGTCGAGCCCCACCGCTTCGACCGGCTCCGCCGTCCCGTCCAGCATCTCGCCCAGCATCCGCATCATGGTGGCGTTCTTGCGCCCGCCGCCGGCGACGAGCAGCCGGGTCGGCGGCGCGGGCAGGTGTTCGAACCCGCGGATCACGGCGGCGGCGGAGGCGAGCGTGAGGGTCGCGGCCGCGTCGGCCGCCTTCAGCTTCTTCACCGCCTTGGCGAGACCTGCGAAGGCGCCCCGGTCGAGGGACTTGGGCGGTATGCGGTGGAAATACGCATCCGCCAGAAAGTCTTCGATCACGTCCGGGTTCGCCTCGCCGGTGGCGGCGTAGGCGCCGCCTTCATCGTGCGGCTTGTCGCGGGTCGCGCGCATGAAATCGTCAATCAGCGCGTTGGCGGGCCCGGTGTCGAAGGCGAACAGCGCGCCTTGCTCTTCCGGCATCGACTTGCTTGGGTCGATCCAGGTGAGATTGCCGACGCCGCCGAGGTTGAGAAACGCGATCGGTCGGGTGGCGCCGATATGCTGCGCGAGCGCAAAGTGGAAAAACGGGGCGAGCGGCGCGCCTTCGCCGCCGAGGGTGACATCGGCCGTGCGGAAATCCCACACCACCGGCTTGTCCAGCGCATCCGCCAGGTGCTGGCCGTCGCCCGCCTGGTGGGTGCCCTGCCCCTTCGGATCATGCGCGAGGGTCTGGCCGTGAAAGCCGACAAGATCAACGCCGTCGAAGCCTGACAAGAGCTCGATATGCGCGCGCTCGACCACCGCCGCCGCCTCATCAACCCGCTGCATGCCGGGCCAACGGCCGAAGGCGCGGCGAATAACGCGGGCCTCGTCGCCGGTGTAAGGGCGGTACCCGGTCTCGCCGAAGCCCGCTATCGTCACGCCGTCGGTCTCGACCACGGCCGCGTCGACGCCGTCGAGCGAGGTGCCCGACATCGCGCCCAGCGCCCGCTGAATGCCGTCCACCTTCATGGCTTTCCCTCCCGCGCCTGCGCCGATATAGATGCGCTACCAAGACTTATGGACGCGGAGCGCATGACCTACCACCCGAAATCCGACTTCCTGCGCGTGATGATCGAGCGCGGCTTTCTCGCCGACTGCACCGACTTCCAGGGGCTCGACGAGGCTTTGGCGGCGGGGCGCGTACCGGCCTATATCGGCTTCGACGCGACCGCCTCGAGCTTGCACGTCGGATCGCTGATCCAGATCATGATGCTGCGCTGGCTGCAAAAGACCGGGCACAAACCGATCGTGCTGATGGGCGGAGGCACCACCAAGGTCGGCGATCCCTCGTTCCGCGCCGACGAACGCCCGCTGCTGGGTCCGGCGCAGATCGACGCCAATATCGACGGCATCCGCCAGGTTTTCTCGCATTACGTCGCCTTCGGCGCGGGTGAGACCGACGCGATCATGGTCAACAACGCCGAATGGCTCGACGAACTCAACTACCTCGATTTCCTGCGCGATATCGGGCGGCATTTTTCGGTCAACCGGATGCTGAGCTTCGAAAGCGTGAAATCGCGGATCGACCGGGAGCAGTCGCTCTCCTTCCTCGAGTTCAACTACATGATCCTGCAGGCCTACGATTTTCTCGAGTTGAACCGCCGTTACGGCTGCCTGCTGCAGATGGGCGGCTCCGACCAGTGGGGCAATATCGTCAACGGCATCGACCTCACCCGGCGGGTGCTCGACCAGGAGATCTTCGGGCTGACATCGCCGCTGCTCACCACCAGCGATGGCAAGAAGATGGGCAAGAGCCAAACGGGCGCGGTCTGGCTCAACGCCGATATGCTCAGCCCATACGAGTTCTGGCAGTTCTGGCGCAACACGACCGATGCCGACGTCGGCCGGTTCCTCAAGCTCTATACCGAACTGCCGTTGGAAGACTGCGAGCGGCTCGGCGGATCGCAAGGCTCCGCGATCAACGACGCCAAGATCGTGCTGGCCAACGAGGTCACAGCGCTTCTGCATGGGCGCGACGCTGCTGAGGCGGCGGCGGCCACCGCGCGCGAGGTGTTCGAGAAGGGCGGCGTGGGCGACGATCTGCCAACCCTGGCGCTCACCCCGGACGAGGTCGCCGACGGCATTTCCATCGTTCAGTTGATCGTGCGCTCGGGCCTGACGAAGTCGGGCAAAGAGGCCAAGCGGCTGATCGCCGACAAGGGTGCGAAGTTGAACGATGCGGATGTGACCGATCAGGGGCTGATGATCACTGCCGCCGACCTCGGGGAACCGATCAAGCTTTCGGCCGGCAAGAAACGGCATGCGCTCGTGACCCTGAAAGAGTAGCCCGCATTTCCCCGCTGAAATCTCGGCAGAACCGGGGGCGGACCCGACCGCCGCGTGCGGGTCCGCATCTCGCCCGGGTCGGCAATGGTGCTGCGCATGCCGCAGCGGCCATTGCCGACCCGGTCAAGTCAGGATCTGCGCACGCATCGGTCTCGCACAGCGGGGCCGGCAGACGGCCGCGCGCCGCAAGGCAGCGCCCTGCCCTCAGTCCGACGTCGAGCTTTCGGTGTCGCGCCGGGCATGCATCCGTGCCTTGACGAGCCGGCCGACGAACAGCGGCAGCACGAAGCCGATGATCGCAACGGCCCAGAGCGAAATTGCGAGTGGGCTGCCGACCAGCGTCCCATAATCGCCGTTCGCAATGGTCACCGCGCGGCGCATGTTGTTCTCCATCGTGTTGCCGAGCAGCGTACCGAGGATGATCGGCACCAGTGGCACGTCGAGTTTTCGCAACACCCACCCCATGACGCCGAAGCCGATCATCACCAAGAGGTCGAAGGACGACCCGGAGATACCGTAGATGCCCACGAAGCTCACCATTGCGACGATCGGCATCAGGATACGGGGCGGGACCATCAACAGGCGGGTGAACAGGCCCACCATGGGGATATTCATCGCGAGCAACATGAAGTTGGCGATGAACAGCGCCGCGATCAGGCCCCAGACCACGTCCGCGTTGTTCTGAAACAGCAGCGGGCCGGGCGTGATGTTGAGCGAGAGCAGCACCGCGAGCAGCACCGCCGTTGTGCCCGAGCCCGGTACCCCGAGCGCCAGCATCGGCACCAGCGCACCGCCGGCGGCAGCGTTGTTGCCGGCTTCGGGGGCAGCGACACCGCGCGGGTCGCCCTTGCCGAAGGTGCCGTCGCGGTCCTTGAGCCGCTTCTCGAAAGAATAGGAAATGAACGAGCCGAGCGAGGCTCCCGCGCCGGGCAGCACGCCGGCGATGAAGCCGAGCGCCGAAGAGCGCAGCATGGTCGGCGTGGTCGCTTTCAGCATCGACCACGAGGGCGTGATCCGGCCGATCTTCGTCGCAGCACTCTTGCCCGCGTCGGCAGAGCCGTGGCGGTGCTCGAGGAAGATGAACACTTCCGAGAGCGCGAACAGACCGACGATGGCGACGAGGAAATCGAGCCCATCGTAGAGATGCACTTCGCCAAAGGTGAGACGCGGCACGCCGGTTTGGGTGTCGACCCCGATCACCGCGAGGCCGAGGCCGAGCATGGCGGCGAAGGCGGATTTGGCCTGATTGGTGGAGGACACACCGCCGAGCGTGGCGAAGGCGAGCGCGAACAGAGCGAAGTATTCCGCCGGGCCGAACAGCAGGGCGAACTTGACGAGCTGCGGGGCGAGCAGGATCAGCCCCCAGGTGGCGAGAAAAGCGCCGACGAAGCTGGCGACCCCCGACAGCGAGAGCGCTTCGCCCGCGCGTCCCTTCAGGGCCATCGGGTGACCGTCGAGGCAGGTCATCATCGCCGGTTCGTCGCCGGGGATGTTGAGCAGGATCGACGAGATCCGCCCGCCGTACATGGCGCCGTAGTAGACGCTGGTCAGCAGGATCAGCGACGGCGTCGCGCCGAGGCCGAGGGTGAAGGCCAGCGGGATCAGAATGGCGACACCGTTGGCCGGTCCGAGGCCGGGCAGCGCGCCCATCATCGTGCCGAGGAAGGTCCCGAGCAGCGCAAGTGCGAGGTTCTGGNANGTGAGCGCGGTGNCNAAGCCGTCGGCNAGGTTGGNGANAATGTCCATCGGGCCCTCCTCAGAANCCGAACGGGCCGCTGGCGAGCGACAGACCGAGAATGAGTTTGAACACCACGTAGATCCCGCCCGAGGTGAGGGTGCCGATCAGCACCGCCTGCAGGGGCGGCGTGTCGAGGCGCCAGGTCAGGTAGGTGGTGGCGAACGCGGTGGCGATGAGAAAGCCCACGACAGGCAGAAACTCGGCATAGAGCACCATCACCACCACGGCGGCGAGGATCTCGGCGAGCCGTCCGAGGCTCGGCCATTCCGGCTCGCTGTCGGGCTTGAGGGCAATCGCGATGGATGCGAGCCCGAGGATCACCGCGATGCCGAGGGGAAAGGTCTTNGGACCGACCGCGTCGGACAGAAAGCTCTCCTCGATCTGCAGCGTGGCCCATGCGTAGACGATTGCGATCAGCAGCCCGANGGCGCCGAATATCCGGTCGCTCATGTGTCCCTCCCCAAAATATGTGGGTCTCTGTGCGGCCAAGTCCGGCCTGTCGGCGGCGGGACCGGGGCCCCGCCGCGCGCTTCGAAAACCGAAGCTTACTTGATGATGCCGATCTCTTTCGAGATCTGCTGGATCTGGGCGACGGAGTCCGCGACGAACGCCTCGAAATCCGCGCCCTGAAGATCGAGCGGCGCGAGACCGTTGTTGGCCATCACCTCTTTCCACGTGTCCGAGGCGTAGAGTTCGGCGATCTTCGCGACCCAGCCGTCATAGGCTTCGTCCGACATGCCGCCCGGGGCGTAGAACCCGCGCCAGTTGGCGCCGATCACGTCGACACCCTGTTCCTTGGCGGTCGGGAAATCGGCGAAATCGCCGCCCAGGCGTTCGGGGCTCAGGATGGCGACGACGCGGATGTCGCCCGAGTCGACGAAACCCTTGGCTTCCGAGATGTCGCCGGTGAAGGCCTGGACCGAGCCCGCGAGCAGCTGTGTGACCGCTTCGCCGCCACCGTCGAAAGCGATGTACTTGACCGAACGCACGTCGTCGATGCCGTAGGCATTGGCGGCGATCAGCACCTTGAGGTGGTCCCAGCCACCCACCGCCGAGCCGCCGGCAACCGAAACGGAGGTCGGGTCGGATTTGATCTGGTCGAGCAGCTCGGGCAGCGTTTGCACCGCGCTGTCGGCGGCAACCGCGACCACCCCGTAGTCGGCGCCGATGGTGGCAAGCCAGCGCACCTCGTCCATGGTGTTGCCCGGGTAGGCGCCCTGGGCAAGGCGGGTCGCGGTGGCGGCGGATGCGGCGACGATCAGCTCGTCTTCCTCCATGCGTTTGTTGACCACCTCGGCATAAGCGACGCCGCCGCCGCCACCGGCGAGGTTGACCACNTGCATGGTGCTGTCGATCAGACCGAGATCCTGCAGCGACTTGCCGACCTGGCGGCAGGTGAAGTCCCAGCCGCCGCCGGGGTTGGCCGGCGCGATGCACTCCGACGCCGTGGCGCCGGTGGCAAGGGTGAGACCCGCGACGGTGACCGCCGCGCGAACGAATTTGAGAGCCATGTGTGTTCCTCCACTGTGTGCCCCGGCGCCTCCCGCGCCAAAGCTCCCCGCATTATGCGGGTTGAACCTGTCACCAACCTGTCAGACGNTGTGAGCGGAAAGGGAGGAGATATGCGGGTGCTTCTGGTCGAAGACGCCGAGGAGCTGGCCGAGGCGACCCAACGCCGCCTCTCGCGCTCCGGCCTCGCCTGTGACCTCGAGGGCGACGTGGCCGGGGCCTGGGCCTGCCTCGACGTACAGCGCTACGACGCGGTCATCCTCGATATCAACCTGCCAGATGGCACCGGAACGGATCTTCTGCGCCGGATGCGCCGGGCGGGGATGACGACGCCGGTGCTGATGCTGACGGCGCAATACTCGGTCGACGACAAGCTCTCGGCCTTCAGCCTCGGCGCCGACGACTACCTCGTGAAGCCCTTCGATCACCGCGAGCTTGAAGCCCGGCTGCACGCGATCGGACGGCGCGAGCAGCCAGACCGGTCCGCCGAGCTCGTGGTNGGCGCTCTCAGCTACAATGCCACTGCCGGTGTAGCGCAACTGNCCGGTCAGCCGCTTGACCTGACGCGGCGCGAGTTCACCCTGCTCGGCCTGTTGATGAAGAACCGCGGCCAGGTCCTGTCGAAGGAACGCCTGCTGGAAGGGATCTACGCGTTTGACGACACCATTGTCGGCGCCAATGCCATCGAGCTCTACGTCGCGCGGCTGCGCAAGAGGATCGCTGGCGCCGATGTCGAAATCCAGACCCTTCGTGGGCGCGGCTACAAGCTCGAACCGATCGGATCCGATGCCTGATCCCGCCGCCAACGCACCGACATTGTCGCTCACCGCCCGGCTGGTGATCGGGCTGACGGGCCTGTTGCTCGTCGGCGGCGTGGCGCTGTCGTTTGCCGCCTTTTCCTACGGCAAGGCCGCCGCGCGCGAGGCCTATGACCGGCTCCTGGTCGGCGCCGCGCAGGACATCGCCGCCTCGATTTCGGTCGTCGACGGCGCGCCCGTGGTCGATCTGCCGGTCTCGGCCTTCGAACTTCTGGCGCTCGCCGAGGACGACCGGATCGCCTATCAGCTGCGCGGTCCCGGCGGCCAGGTGCTCACCGGATACGATGGACTGCCCCTGCCGCCGCCCGGCACATCCGATACCCTGCTCTACGACGCCGACTTTCTGGGAGAACCGGCCCGGTTCATCCGGATCATCCGCCGCTTTGCGGAACGCCAGTTCTCCGGACAGGTTGAGGTGATCGTCGGCCAGACCATGCGGGCGCGCACCGAGCTTGCGGTCGACATCATCCGCAACGCGCTTGGCGGGCTCGTAATCGGCGGTCTCGCGATGCTCACCTTCGCGGTGATCGTCGTGCGCCGGGCCCTGCGTCCGCTCGACCGGTTCGCAGCCCGGCTCGCGGCCCGCGACCCGCAGGACCTCACCGCGATCGACGCGGACCTGCCCCGCGAGGTCCACGCCATGGTGGAGGCGATCAACGGGTTCATGGACCGGCTGAACCGTCAATTCTCGACGATGAAAAGCCTGATCTCGGATACCGCCCACCAGTTGCGTACCCCGGTCGCCGCCTTGCGCGCCCAGGCCGACCTCGCCGCCGACGAAGAGGATGCCGCCCACCGCGCCGAGATCGTCGCGCGCATCCACCGCGGAACCGTGCGCCTCAGCCGCCTGCTCGACCAGATGCTCTCGCGCGCGCTGGTGATCCACCGCGGCGATGCGGTCCGGCGCGAAAGACTCGATCTGCGTGACATCGCGCTCGACATTTTCGAGACCGGCGACCACCGCGACGTCGCGCCCGATGCCGAGGTACGCCTCGAGGTCGGGGAGACGCCGGTCCCGGTGCTGGCCGACGCGCTTTCGCTGTCCGAGGCCGCGAAGAACCTGTTGTGGAACGCGCTTGCCCACGGGGTTCCCCCGATCACGGTCGGGGCAGAGCGTGCCGGTGACAGCGCGCGGTTATATATCCGCGATGCCGGGTCTGGCCCCCCGCCGGTCGTCCGGGAACGGCTGGGCGCGCGGTTTTCAACCGGCGAGGACGGCAGCACGCGCGGCACCGGCCTCGGCCTGTCGATCGCCGCGGCGGTGGCTGAAGCCTTCGGCGGCCGGCTCGAGATGGGACAGGACCCGAACGGGTTCTGCGTCTCGATCATTCTGCCGGCCGGGACAAGCGCATGACCCGTCTCGCCCTTCGCCTCGCAAGCCTCGCCGCGCCGCTGATCGCGGCCTTGGCCGCGCCCGCCCCCGCTCTCGCCCAAGAGGCCGTTGAGCACTTCGGTGCGCCCGATGCGCCCCGCCGGATCATCCTGCGCACGACAACCGACATTGCGATCCTCGCCCCCACGGTCCGCGCCTTTCTCGCCGCGCGGCCCGGGCTGGGCCTGGTCTACGAACAATGGGGGTCGAACGATCTCTATACGCTGACCCAACGTGACTGCGCCTCTGGAACCCCGCAGGCGGATATCGTCATCAGCTCCGGTGTTCATCAGCTCGTGAAGCTGGTCAACGACCGGTGCGCGGCAAGCTGGACCTCGCTCGAAACCGAGGCTCTGCCGCCTTCCCTGCGCTGGCGCGACCAGATCTGGGGGGTCTCGCGCGAGCCCGCGGTGATGGTCTACAACCGCGACCTCGTCCCGCCGGATGAGGTGCCACGCACCCGCTTCGATTTGCTCGATCTGTTGCGGCCCGAGGGCTCACGCTACGGCGGACGGGTTGCGACCTATGACATCGAGACCTCCGGGCTCGGCTTTCTGTTCGCCTTCATGGATGCGCAGGAAGCGACCACCTTCGGGGCGCTCATGGAGGCTTTCGCGCGGTCCGGGGCGGTTGCGACCTGTTGCTCGGCCGAAATCATCGCAGGCGTTGCCGACGGCGATTACCTGATCGCCTACAACGTGCTCGGCTCCTACGCCGCGCAGGCCGCGACCGCAAACCCGGCCCTCGGCATCGTCGCCCCGGACGACTACACGCTCGTGCTTGCCCGCGCCGCCATCCTGCCGGGCGACCGTACGAACTCCGATGCGGGCGCCTTCCTCGACTTCATTCTCTCCGCCGAGGGCCGCCGGACGATGACCGCAAGCCATCTGACCGACCCTCTCGACGACGCGGACCCTGATCCCGGAGCCGAAAGCGCCATCGGACAGCGGCGCCTCATTCCCCTGGGCCCGCCCCTGCTTGTCATCACCGACAAGATGAAATCGGACCGCTTCCTGACGCGGTGGCGGCAAGCGTTCTCACGCTGACCGTGTTCGTCGCCCGACCGCCCTGCCCGCGTTGGCGCTCAGAGCCGCAACAACCGCCCCGGCGCCTCCGGCGACATGGGTGCGCCCGCGAGGCGGGCCATATGCCAGGCCAGGGCCTGATTGCTGCTGACCACCGGGCGTCCGAGGCTTCGTTCCAACCCGTCGATGATGTCGAGCGTGCGCAGGTTCGTGCAGGACAGAAACACCGCCTCCACGCCCGGTTTCGCACCCACCTGCAACGCCGCCTCGCGGATCGAGGCGGGATCGATCCGCGCCACGCGAGCCTCGGTCTGTTCGCCGAACGTGAGCGTCGCGGGCACGGCAAACCCCCGGGCCTCGAACGCGTCGCGCATCGCGTCAGCAACAGACGCGACGTAGGGGGAGACGATGCCGAGCGCACCCACCCCGAGCGCCTCGAAGGCAGCGAAAGCGGCGGTAAGCGGATCGGTGACGGCGTCTGTATTGACATTGGCGGCGACCAGCGCCGCGACCTTGTCCGCCCCGATCAGGGTTGTGCCCGAGGTACAGGCGTAGCCGACAACATCGAACTCTGCGGGGCGCGGGAACAGAGACGCCGCACGTGGCAATTCGGTTTCCATCTCGGCAATCGTGTCGCGGGTGATCTCCACGCCAGAGGGTATGCGGCTCACATACAAGGCGACCTCGGGCCCGGGAAACAGCCTGCGAAAATCCTGTTCGATGGTCTCGTCCGCTTGCAGCACGATCAGCCCGAGCGTGCCCGTGCTGCCGATGGGCCCGACCAGGCGGTAGGGAAAGGATGTCATGACCGTATTTCCGGCAACTCCGGCGGGGTCCGGGTCGAGAGCAGCTCCGCGCCGCCCGCCCGCAGGACGATGTTTTCCTCGTGGACCATGATCCGGCCCGGTGCGATCTCGACGCCAGGTTCCAGCGTCAACACCATGCCTTCGCAGAGCGGCGTGTGGTCTTTGGGCGTCAGCGAGGGCCATTCCGTCAGGGTGACCCCCAACCCGTGCCCCAGCCGTCCGCCAAGCGGCACGGCCCCGTCCGCCAGCAAGGCCTCCGTCATGACCCGGTGCACCTCAGCCGCGGTCATTCCCGGGCGCAGGACCGACAGCGCCGCTTGGGTGGCCGCATGGAGGGCGGCATGGGCCCGCTTGGGCGGGTCTTGCGCCGGGCCGATGGCAAAGTTCCGGTCGAAGTCGCAGAAATAGCCCTCGCGCACCGCCCCGGTATCCAGCATCAGCACATCGCCGGAGGCGAGCGGCCGGACATCGGCCGGCGAAATAACGTCGCCGTACCCCCCGGGGCCCGCCCCTCCGGCGACATAACTGACCCAATCGGCCCCCGCCGCAAGCAGCGCAATCTGGAAATCACGGAAAACATCCGTCAGCGGGCGCCCCACCCCGGCAAACGTGGGAACCTCGGCGAAGGCCCGGTCGGCAACCCCGCAGGCGGCGCGGATCTTCGCAACCTCGGCGTCCGACTTGATCTCACGCACCCGCTGGACGGTCGCCGTTGCATCGACGAAACGCCGCGGGGCGAGGTTCTCGGCTACCCGCGCGTAGTCGCCAAGCGGCATCCGCAGATGTGTCTCCAACCCCATCGGGATGCCGATGTTTCCCCGCTCCCCCACCAGCCTTGACAGCGTGTCCGCCAGCAGGCTGACCCCATCGTCCACCGGGTCGGGCGCTTCCCAACTGCGGATGTCGCGCACCCAGCTGCGCCGCATCAGGTCGACGCCGATGGAGGGGATGACGGCGACAGGGTCGCCCCGCACCGGCACGACGACAAACCACGGACGCGCCGGACTTTCCCAGAACCGGGTGAGGAAGCCGGTCACGTAGAACACATCCGCCGGTGTCGTCAGCAAAAGCGCATCCTGCCCGGCGGCGTCCATCGCAGACTGGAGACGGCCCAGGCGCCCTCGGAATTCCGCCGCCGGAAAGATCAGCGATGGCTCACCCATCCTCCGGCCCTTCGCTCACGATGGCCAGAATGCGGGCTTCGGACCCCAGCGCCGGTCGCCCGGCAAGTGCTGCGGCCACGCCNGCGGCCCCGGACGGGGTCGTGGCGACCCCGTGCTCGTTCAATGCCTCGACGGCCCTGTCCGCTTCANCNTCGGAAATGGTCACGAACAGGTCCGCATCCCGCGCGAGGCCCGCGAGTGCGATCATCGANGGGGTCTTGCAGTCAAGCCGCCCCATCGCCGAGACCGGTCCCTTAGTCGTCACCACCTGACCTTCACGGATGCTTTCGATCAGCGCCGGCGCAGCCTCCGGTTCCACGACAATGAGGGTTGGGTCTTCGCCCCAGACAGCCCGGGCATGGGCCGCGACGGCGGCGGCCAGCCCGCCGACACCGGCCTGCAGAAAGACATGCGTCGGCGGCCGGTCGATCTGCTCGGCCGCTTCGGCCGCGAGGTGCAGGTACCCTTCCATGACCAACGCGGGCAGCTCTTCATAGCCAGGCCAGGAGCTGTCCGACAGCAGCGTTCCCGCACCCGCTTCGGCCGCCGCCGCCGCTGCATCCATGCTGTCCTCGTAGGTTGCCCCGGCCCGGATCACTTCGGCCCCCTTCGCGCGCAGCCGCGCCGCGAAAGCCTCGGGCACGGTCTCGGCGAGATAGATGATTGCTTGCGCACCGAAAACCTGCGCCCCCGCCGCGACCGACAGCCCGTGGTTTCCCGCGCTCGCCGCGATAAAAGACCGGCCGGACAAAGCCTCGTCCCAGGCGCCGTCACGCACCGCCTCGGCCGCCGCAGCTGCAATCGCATGCGCGGCGCCGAGGGCCTTGAAGCTGCCGAGCCCCATGCGGGTGCGCTCGTCCTTGATGTGCAGTGCCGCCACGCCGATCCGCGCCGCCAGACCCGGCATGTCGGCAAGCGGCGTCGGTCTGTGCGCCGGACATTGAGCGAGCAGGCCGGCGACGCCAGCCGGGTCGCTGTCGGGGTACCGGCCCGCGCCGGGGAGGCCCCGCCTTCTGAATGGGTTCTCCAGCATGTCCGCCATGTTCGCGCTTCCCTTGCAGTCCCTCGAAGGGCCGTCGGCTGCCATCGGGCCCGAGCCCGTCCGGCCCGGCACTCCGCCAACATCGCCGTCCGGCCAATGTGTCGAAAGAACGGTAGCCCGCTTGCCCGGCTGTCACCAGCGGTTCGGGCCTGCCAATGGCATTTTCCGGCGGCGTTTCATCCGTCGGATCGCGACTGCAACGATTGGAAGACCGCGCACGCGATAAAACCTGTTTCGGATCGCGGACGGCGCGCCAAACCGCGCTATTGAGGCACGGGCGGG
>JGI24025J20009_10000435_pt1 | contig 32254 bp, 38 predicted proteins | sample Cruoilmetagenom3_FD_20009 | JGI IMG/M metagenome (IMG submission 20009) | reverse complement strand
ATATTCCCCGCCGCTGCAGTGCCGCCAGATGCAGAAGCACCCGCCGCTTCGATGGTGAAGGCGCGCTCGGCTCCGGTCTCGGCCTTGATCACCAGCCGGGCACCCTCGGCGGTGTTCGCGACATAGGCGTTGAGGCCGCTGCCGGAGCTGCGAATTTTGCTGGCGACATCGGCCAGCGTATCGGTTGCGGACACGTCGATGACGGCCGCAGTCGAAGAGGTATCTTCGGTGAAAGACGTGCCATCAATTGTACCAAAACGGATCGTCAATTGCCCTTCGCCAACCAGATCGCTGGCCGCGCTGTATGCATTGCCCGCCAACGTCTGCGATGACGCCAATTGCTCGACTTCGAGCGTGTAGCTGCCCGATGCGCTGCTGCTGCCGAGCACCGAAGCCTGCGCTACCGAACCGTTACCGACAGTGGCGCTGGGGGAGAGGTCGCCATTGCGAATCCGGTCACCGAGCGCGGAGGACAGCTGGGTCAACTGGCTGCGCAAGGTTGAGGCGGCTGAAATCTTCGCCTCCAGCGTTTCGCTGCGGCTTTCGAGCTGGTTGACCTGCGGGAGGAAGCGCGCTTCGGACAGGTCGAGCGCCAGCTGCGTCATATTGATGCCGCTGCCGCCGCCAAGCGTGCTGATGATCGAGGATGTTGTGCTGCTTTCCATGTCCCGAAGAACGGTAGCGGCACGCCAAGTTTAAGCCGTGTTTGCGCGGCCTTCGGCATCGAATTGCAGCTCTATCGGCACAGCAACATGGGGTCGCTGCGGTTTCTCGCCGCGTTTCAATGACAGGACGAAGGCCAGCACGCTGGCAATCGCCGCATAAAGCTCTGCCCGGACGACCTGATTTTCCCGCGTGGTGAAATACACCGCACGCGCCAGCGATGGGTATTCCAGCGCGGGAATGCCATATTCGCCCGCCAGCTCGCGCATCGCCAGCGCCTTTTCCCCGCGCCCTTTGGCCAGTACATAGGGAGCCGCGGCGACTGCCGGGTCGTAAGCCATGGCCACGCTGAAATGGGTCGGGTTGGTGAGCACGAATTGCGCCTCCTTGACCGCCCGCGACACGCCGCCGCGCGCCATATCGCGCTGCCGCTGGCGGATCGCCGCCTTCTTTTCGGGCGCGCCTTCGGTCTGCTTGTGTTCGTCGCGCACTTCCTGATTGGTCATCTTCAATTGCGAGATGCGGCGGACATACTGGATCGGCCAGTCGAGCATCGCGATCATTACCAGCCCGCCAGCAAGCAGCATCAGCAGCGTGGCAATTGAATCCCATGCCGCCGAAAGCTGGCCCGTCAATTCACCGCGCCCCAGCGACAGAACGGTAAGCAGATTGGCACTACCCCAATACCACGCGATGGAACCGAGCAGCAGCAGCTTGGCAAGGCTCTTGCCCAATTCGATCATGCCTTGAGCGCCGAACATGCGTTTGAGGCCGGACAGCGGATTAATGCGCGATCCCTTGGGCGCCATATTGCCGATCACCCAGCGCCCGTCACCCAGCATCAACTGCGCGGCCATGGTCGCCGTAACAACAAGCAGGCCCAGCGTGAGTAGCGTGGGTACCAGATCAATCACGATATTGCGCAGCATTTCGCCGGGACGGAAATCATCGATTGTAGTGCGGTCGAAGGTGAAGGCTGTTTCGGTGGTGGCCGCCATGCTGCCAAGCAACCACGGTCCCGCCAGTTTGAGCCACACCGCACCGATCATCACCGACACGGCGGTTGCAACTTCCTTGGAGCGCAGAACGTTGCCTTTCTTGGCGGCATCCTTCTTGCGCTTTTCGGTTGGTTCAAATGACTTTTCGCCTGCGGGCTGCTCGCTCATGGCGCGCCTGCCCCATCGGGCCGTGCAATCATGCCGACCTGACCGATGGCCGTTTCTGCCAGCGTCACAAATTGTTCTGTCAGCAGCGGCGTCGAGGCAATCAAGGCAGCGATGCCCGCCAGCACGCTCGCCGGAAGGCCCAGCGCAAACAGGTTCAGCGATGGCGCGGATCGGCTGATCACCCCCGTCACCATTTGCACCAACAGCAAGACCAGCGTGATCGGTAGAGCGATGACAAGCGCAGTGGCAAAGGCCTGGCTGGCGAAACTCGCCACGCGCCAAGCCTGCGCGCCAATGTCCCAATCGCTGCCGGGCGGAAACAGCGCGTAGCTTTCCACCACCAGCCGCAGCCACAGCAAATGCCCGCCAATCGCAAGGAAGATCAGCGTCAGCATGATGCCCAGCATTTGCCCGACCACGCCCGATTGGCTACCGCTATTGGGGTCAACCGCCGTGGCAATCGCCATGCCCATGCCGCCAGCGATTTGTTCACCGGCAAGCAGCGGTGCAGCAAAGGCCAGTTGCAGGGTAAAGCCGAGCATCAGACCGATCACAGCCTCGCCGACCAGCGCGACCAGTGTTTCCACGCCCAGCATCTCTTCAGGCACTCGCACCGGCAACCAGTTGAGAATGAACACCGCCATGGCGCCCGCGAAAATCACCCGCACCTGCACCGGCACAGCGCGAATGCCGAACAGTGGCGCGGCCAGCAGAGCAGCACCGATGCGCACCATCACAAACAGCAGCAGCCACAGCTGATCCTGAATCGTGCCAATCCCGAGATCGGGAAAAATCACAGTGCCGCCATATTGGCGATCTGGGCAAATATTTCCTCCGCAAAGTCGCCGACGATGCCGATCATGCTCGCCCCCAACAGCACAATAACGCCCGCCGCGACGCCCAGCTTCGGCACGAAGGTGAGCGTTTGTTCATTGACTGAAGTTGCTGCCTGAATGACGCCGACCAGCAGGCCAACAGCAAGCGTTGCCAGCAGGATTGGCGCGGCAACCAGCGCGGTGGTCCACAACATGCGGTCCATCAGCGCGAGGAGCGATGCAGAATCGTCCATGACCCGATCTCCCTCTAACCGAAGCTCATGGCAAGCGAGCCCATCAGCAGCGCCCAACCGTCCACCAGGACGAACAGCAGCAGCTTGAAAGGCAGCGAGATAATGGTGGGCGACAGCATCATCATCCCCAGCGACATCAGCACGCTTGCGACCACAAGATCGATCACGAGGAAGGGCAGGAACAGCATGAAGCCGATCTGGAATGCGGTCTTCAATTCGCTGGTGACGAAGGCGGGCAGCAGGATGGAGAAGGGTACAACCTCGGCGCTTTCAAACCCGTTATGCCCTGCCATATCGGCGAACATCGCAAGGTCTGTTTCGCGCGTCTGACGGATCATGAAGCCGTGAAACGCTTCTCCTGCTTGCGTGATCGCTGCATCGGCTTCGATTGTGCCGGCGGCATAGGGTTCGATGGCGTTGGCGTTCACCTGCTCCAGCGTGGGCGCCATGATGAACAGCGATAGAAAAAGCGATAGGCCGATCAGCACCTGATTGGGCGGCGACTGCTGCAGGCCGAGCGCCTGACGCAGGATAGAGAGCACAATAATGATGCGGGTAAAGCTTGTCATCATCAGGACCAGTGCGGGCAGCACCGTCAGCAGGCTCATCAGCAACAGCAGTTGTAGTGAGAAGGACAGCGGTGCGCCATCTTCGCCAGTGGCGCCTGAATCGAGCGCGCGTTCGAGCGCTGCGCCAATGCCGGCAGGTGCTTCCGCCGCGACAGGCGCAGCGGCCTGCGCAAGATCCGGCATTGTTGCCGCGAGCGTGGCCATTGCCAGCGCGATCAAGGTCAGCAGGCGGGTCACGGCGCACCATCCTCTTGCGTGTCGATACATGCGTTCTCGGCGAGCCGAACCAATCCCTGCCGGGTCGCCCCGACAAGGATCTCGCGTCCGCGAAATTCAATGACGGCAAGCCGCATGCCCGGCCCGATCATGGTCGTTTCCACCAACCGTGCCGACCGTGTTTCGCCGCGCGCATTGGTTGCCATGGACCCTTGCACCTTGCGAGTGAGCCACAGGCTGCCCCAGATCATCCCGCCGAGCAGCGGAAGCAGCAGCAGCAGTTTGAGAATGTAGATAGCCATCAGGCACCATCCATTGCTGGCGTGGCTTCGGGATTGGGTGTCTCTGGCGCGGAGTCGCCCGCCAGTTCGACAATGCGCAAGGCAAAGCGATTGCCCTCGGTCACAACTTCGCCCTTGGCGATGGGCCGTCCGTTGACGAATATATCGAGCAATTCGTCCACTTCGCGGCCCAATGGCACGATGGTGTCCTCCACCAGTTCGAGCACGTTTTTGAGCGGCATGGTGGCTCGGCCAAGTTCGACCGAAAGGCACACATCCACATCGCGGATTAGATCGAGGCCGCGCAATTTATCCGTCATTTTCAGGGGTTCCTTCATTCCAGGCGATGCGCGTGAGGCGCAAGGCGATTTGGCCATTCTCGCAACCCGGCTGGGCGCGGGCGATGTCCACCGCGCCGAGGCGCAACGGGATTTCAGAGCGTATGGGCAGCGGCAGTGTGTCGCCGGGCTGCAATCGTGCGAGCCGCGATATTGGCAATTTCACCTCGGCCAGCACGGCGGTGAGCACCAGCGGCATGTCACCAAAAGGCGCGCGGTCGGGGCGACGACGATCGCCATGCTGCGGGCGCTTTGCGCCGCCATCGCTGCAATCGCGCAGGCGTTCCGCCTCGCTTTCGCGCATGGCGATGATNATGTGCCAGGGCTCATTCCCGCCGATGACGATTTGCGCACGCAGGAGGAAGATCATCTCGTCTTCACCTGCAGGTAGCAATTTNCCGAGCACTTCGTCCTGCCGTGCGACGGGCAGGGCGCNGGGGCGTTCCAGGCAATTGCCAAGCGCACGGCCCATGGCTTCGCCAAGGCGCGCCATAGTCAGGTTGGCGGCGGCGGGNAGCCGGTCGGGCGGGGTAGTGGGCGCTTCGCCGGAACCGCCAAAAACCTGATCTGTCAGCATCAGCGCGCTTGTCCGGTCGAGNGAGGCGAGCACTTCNCCTGCGCCGCGCATCCCCAGCAGGAAGTGGACGCCAACCTGATCGATGATGCGNTGCACTTTGGGTGCCCCGACGCGCTCGACTTTCTCGATGGAGACATCGGCCTTATCAGTGCCGGTAAGCTCGCCCATCTCCTGTGCTATCGCGGTCTGCATTCGCGGCAGGACATCGGTCAGCGCACCGACCAATTCCTTGGGTGAGACAGCGCTTGCAGACAGCTGGTCGCTATGCTGCGCCAGCGGTCTTTCGGCGACAAGGAAGCCAGGCGACTTCACTGGACCAGAAAGCTCTGGAAATGGACTGCTTCAACGCCGCCGAAGCCTTCTTGTTCTTCCAGCACGCGATTGATTGCTGCGGCAAGGCGGGCCTGTATCCCCGCTTTGCCTTCGACCGTGTAGACATCGTCTTCCACGGTGTTGGCAAGTTCCACCAGAATCGCCGAGCGGATCGCCAGTTCATGCATTTGCAGCCACTGGATCACCCGGCCATCATGCCGGGTGGAAGCCGCAATATTGACCTGCACCAGTCCCGGCGAATCTTTGAGGTTGGATGTGAAGCCTTCCTCGAAAACATAATAAGCAGTGCGATATTCGCTGCCGCCATCGCCATGGATGAGGGTGACGCCTTCGTCCTCGCCCGAGGCGTAAGGATCGGCCGCGCCCTTTGCGACCAGCTGCGGGACATCGGGTCCTTCCTCTGTGGACGCGCCGATCAGTCCGGAAAGCATGGCGCCATAGGCACCACCAGCCCCGATGGCGAGGATTAACAGAGCACCGATCAGCAGCTTCAGCTTGCCGCCCTTGGGCTTTGCTACGCCTTCGGTGTCTTTGGGTTTATCTTTGGACTTGCTCATGGTTTTGGTTCTTTTGCTGGAGGTTAGGCAAACAGGCCGTTGTCGCGCGCTGACGCGGCGTTCTGACGATCATTTTCCTGAGTGTTTGGACTGGATTGTCTTGTCTGTGCGGAAGCAGATTGGTTGCTGCCCTGCTGCGTGTTGTTCTGTCCGCCGCTTTGCCCGCCTCCCTGAGCGCTTGATTGCGCCCCGGTTTGACTGGCGGGCGCGTTCTGATGCGTCTGCTGGCCGCTTTGCGAATGTGCGCCCTGCTCTCCGCGACCATGCTCTCCGCGACCCTGCTCTCCGCGACCGGGCATCGCTTCCGCCCGGCCTGCTTCGGAAACGACCAGCGGGCCGCGTTCCGCCAGCGCGGCCTGCACCGCCGGAGCGAAATCGATATCTTGACTGGCGAGCGAAACCTTCAGCGCGCGGCCAGCGGTTTCAAATTGCATGGCGACATGGCCGAATTCGCGGGTGAGGATGCGCAGACTTGTCTCGCCTGATCGCGCGCTTTCGCGGGCTTCGGTCAGGCGCCGGACAATGGCGTCGAAATCCTGCGGCTGGATGTCGGCGGCGGCGCGGACCGCCCCGCTGGCCGGCTCGGGACCGATGGTGGGAGCAACGAGCGAGACCGGCGTTACCGTAGCGCTCGTGACGGGCTGCGGATTGGATAGTGTCGGGCTTGCCTGAGGCTTGGCAGACTTAGGCTCCGGTTCGCCGTCGGCAGCGTTACCGGTGTTTCCAGTGGCCGAAGTCGGGTCGATGCGAACTGGCGGTTTAGCCTCTTTCGCCGCGTCGGCTTTCTGAGGTGGATCTGATGCCGGAGCTTCATCGCCCAGCTTGCTCGCAATGCTGAGCAATACTCTGGTCGGCGGCGTGGGTGTTGTTGGCAACGAGTGAGGTTCCCGGGCCTGCATTGGCGCAACCGTCTGTGCGGTGACTTGCAGGCGCAGAGGTTCCGCAGGCACGTTCCTCTCCTCAGGCGCACGTGCGCCCTCTGGCTTGACAGGCACATTGTTGGGATCGCGTGGCTTGTCCGTCTCTCTAGCGATGACCTCGCCCGAGTGAGCTAGCTTCACGGTGACTGCCTGCTTGGGGTCTGTCACTACAGGGGCGGCAGGAGGCAATTGCAGTTCCGGCAAGATCTTGCCGCTCATGTCCGGCAGCATTTTGCCGTCTGCCGTCTCTGGGAGCGATGGTAAGGCGATGGCCGCTTCCGGATCACTTGCTTCGGGATCGAGAGAAATTGGCGCGGCCATAGGACCTGCCTCGCTCTCCGGATCGGCGGAAAGCCCTGCGAGCATCCCGGCAAACGCTGCAATTGCGTCGCTTTCGGCTGAAGCTTCGATGCCGTGCAGCACCGGCCCCTGCAGTCCGGTCGCGCTGGTTTCTCCGGAAAGGCCCAAGGCAATTGTCAGATTCACGCNCATATCCTCTCAAGCCAGAATGGCTGNGATCAGCCTTTCAATTTCCGTGCCAGAATGGGATTAGGGCCAGACAGATGTGTGGCATCGCGCTTATCGACTTCGGCCTGTGCGGAGCGCTTTTCCGCCTTCAGTTTCTCTCCGGTGCGTTCGTGACGGCGCTCGGCCTGCCGCAATTCGCGGACCGCCTCTTCGCTCGCTTCCTCGGCGCGCAGCCGCTCGCCCTCGGTTTCGGATTGAATGCGTGCAAGGCCGTGGACGAAGCCGAGCAATCGGGTCAGATCTTCGCCGCTCCGCGCATCCGACCGCGCGCCATAGGCAGAGGCGATCGAACCGCTGCGCTCGCCCAGTGCCTGCAATTGACCATGAGTGTGCTGCGCTTCTGCGACACGCATAGCGGCGCGGCGCTGTTCGCTTTCATGCAGCCGCGTCAGCCGGGTGAGCCGGTCAATTCTGCGGCGCGGCGTCTGCATCGTCCACCACATTAGCGAGGCTCACCGCGCTCTCGGCTAGTGACATTGTGTCCTGTGAATCTTGCGCCAGAAATGCTTCGATCCGCGGATGCAGCGCCATGGCCCGGTCGAGCAGCGGGTCTGCGCCCGCGCGGTAGGCTCCCATCATCAGGAAATCGCGATTGGCATCATGCGCCGCGATCATCGCGCGCACATCGCGAGCCACAGCCCGGTGCTTTGGCGCGGCGACCGCATCCATCACGCGGCTAAGCGATGCTGGCACATCAATGGCCGGATAGCGGCCCCGCTGGGCAATCTCGCGCGACAGCACAATATGTCCGTCAAGAATGGCGCGCGATGTATCGACCACCGGATCTGTCTGGTCATCACCATCGGCAAGGACCGAATAGATGCCGGTGATTGATCCGCCGCTGGCGGCGGAATTGCCTGCCCGCTCAATCAGCTTGGTGATGGCGGCAAGTGCGCTGGGCGGATAGCCGCGCGCCGCGCCCGGTTCACCCAGCGAAAGGGCAATCTCGCGCGCGGCATGGGCCACGCGGGTCAGGCTGTCGAGCACCAGCAAGACGCGCTTGCCCCGGCTGCGGAAGTGCTCCGCCAGTGCGCAGGCGAATTGGGCACCGCGCAGGCGCAGATTGGCGGCGTGATCGGCCGGAACTGCGACAATCGCAGTGCGGCTGCGGCGTGCGGGATCGGCCATGTGTCGTGAGACGAAATCGGAAACCTCACGGCCCCGCTCTCCGATCAGCGCAGCAATGGTGATATCGGCGTCGCTGCCTTTCAGGATCATGTCGAGCAGCATGGATTTGCCGACGCCTGACCCCGCGATCACACCAACACGTTGTCCGCGACCCAGTGTCATCAGCCCGTTGATTGATCGCACACCGCAATCGAACGGTTGGGTGACAGAAGCCCGCTCGAGCGCGCTCTCGCGCTGGCCGCCAAGCGGCCATGGCGTGTTACCGATAATGGGATTGCCGCCATCAATCGGGTGGCCGGTGCCATCCACTGCACGGCCCAGGAAATCATCGCCCACCATGACCTGCCCCGGATGCCCTTCTGCCCGCACCAGCGTGCCGGGTTGTAGACGAACAGTGTCGCCGAGCAGCATCATCAAGCTACGCCCGCCACGAAAGCCGACGACTTCGGCGGCAGGTGCAGGCGCATCGCCCAAGCCATATGCACGGCACAGTGTCCCGATGGGGGCATTGAGCCCGCTAACCTCGATCATTGCGGAATCGCAGCTGACAATGCGGCCCATGCGAACAGGACCGAACGCGGGTGTTGCGCGGCGCATGTCACCAAGCTTGTGTTCAAGCAGGTCTAGCATTGTCCGAGGCATTTCAGGCCGAGTGCTTCGCGCAGTGCGCCGCGCCATTCCTCCGGTCCATCGCGCACTGCGCCTTCGGGCATGTCGAACACCACGGTTCCGCGTTCCAGGGCCAGATCGGGGATCAGATGCCAAGTGGCTGCGAATTGCGGATCGAGCAGCGCGATATCATCGGGGTGGAGTCGCAGGCTGGCATCGATAATGCCTTCGCCTACGGCGCCTGCTGCCGCGATGCAGCGCGCCTGCAGGGCTTCTTGATCAATCGCCAGCGGTGCGAGCGTCGCTTCACACAGAGCAGCCACGGTTTCGGACAGACGAGCGGAAAGGTGCTCTTCCAATTCGGTGTCCAGACGCGCTAGCGCCAACCCCAGCTTGTCGCGCGCAGTGTCCAGTTTCGCCAAATCGGCCATTGCAGCTTCGCGCCCGGCGCGCTCGCCTTCGTCATAGGCGGCCTGTTCGGCTGTGGGCGCCCCGCTTGACACAGGTTGCGGCGCAGAACTCGACAGATAGGGATGGGCTGAAAACCCTCGCGCCTGCCCGATGGCGGCTAGCCAGCCCGGCAGATTGCCTTCTCGCGTTGGAACCCCGCTGCCCGCAAAAAGCGGCTCAAACGAATTCGCCATCATCATTCCCCAGACTGATTTCACCGGCATCGGCAAGCTCGCGTGCCTTGGCGACTATGGTCTTCTGCGCGGCCTTCACATCTTCCATCTTGATCCGACCGCGCAATTCAATCTCGTCCTTCACGCCATCGGCGGCGCGGCTCGACATCGAAGCGAAGAAGGGTTCGCGCCCGGCCTCGTCCAGACCTTTCAGCGCATCGACCAGCACTTCGCTTTCGATGTCGCGCAGCAGGCGGCCCATCGCCATCGGCTCCAGATCGAACAGCATTTCGAAGGTGAACAGCTCGGCTTCGATGGCGCGGGCGAGATCGGCGTCGCGCTGTGTGATGGCGGGCATCACGGCCTTGCCGACATGGCCTTCCGACAAGTTTATCAGCTCTGCCGCCTCTGGCGCGCCGCCCAATTCNAGCGGCGCAGTACCGAAGCTGTCGGCAATGCGNGCGCTCAGCATTTCNTCGAGCATGGCCATGGCCTGTGCGGATACTGTGCGCATCCGGGCGATGCGTTCAATCACATCAGTTTGCCGATCTTCAGGCAGGAGCGTCAGCAATTGCGCCGCAGGCTCTGCCTCCAGCAAAAGCAGCAGCACCGCGATGGCTTGGGGATGTTCGCCTTCCAGCAGGCGCAGCAGGACCGGCGGTGCCAGCCAGCGTGCCATTTCCAGAGAGCGAGACTGCGCTTCGGGGGCGATCTTCTGCATGATCGATTGTGCTTTGACATCGCCCAGCGCGCTGTTCATGCGCCGGCGAAGCTGCTGCGCGCGATCGTGCGAGCCGAGCGTCTCGCTCTGCGCATTGCGAACAAAGCCTTCGATGGCGCTGGCAATGCCGTGTGGACCAACATCGCCCAGCGCGAGCATCTTTTCGCCGAGGCGCTGCAGCTCATCGGGATCGAGTTGGGCCAGCAATTGCGCCGCGCTATCATCATCCATCAGCATGAGGATAATGGCGGCACGGTCGGCTTCGCTGATCGGGGCGGCGTTTTCCATCACTGCTACCCGCGTGCGGGCTCTGCCAGCATCCGCCGCAATGCAGCTGCGGCGCGGTCAGGCTGTTCGCTCGCGAGGCGGCGCGCCAGATCGACCTGCTCGCGCAATTCGTCAGAAGGCAGGCTGGCTTGCTCAGCGGTATTTCTTGGAGAAGGCAAGGTGGCCGCCGCACCATCAGCTGCGCCCTCAATCGTTTCCGCTTCATCCTGCTCTGCTGCAGGCTGCGGGCGCAGCGCGCGCATGATTGGGCGAATGACGAAGACCAAGCCCAATAGCGCCACGATAAGCCCGACGCCGTAGCGCAGGGCGAGGCTGAACCAGCCCGTCTCATAAAACGGCGTTTCGACCACTTCGACCGGCTCAAACGCACCAGCAATGACAGTGACCTGATCGCCGCGTTGCGCATCGGCGCCCACTGCCGCGCTGACCAATTCCTGCACCTGTTCAGCAGTGGCGGGAGCAATCGCTTCCAGTGCTGCGGAGCTGAGTGCCACGGCGACCGAGATACGCCGCACCCCGCCCGGGCGTGTGCTGGTGACAGCCACTTCGCGGCCCACTTCATACATGCGGTCAGAGCTGCGCTGGCCATTGGCGGGCGCCGTAGCAGTGGCAGCGGGATCGGCTTCGCCTTCGGGCGGGCCTTCCTCCAGTTCAGCGGGCGGCGGCGGAGTATTGGCGAGAACCCCCGGCACGCCGCCTGCCAATGCTTCGCCACCTTGTGAGGACGTGCTTTCGCTGATGCGGCGGACGGTGCCTTCGTTTTCGTAACTCTCGCGCGCCTGCGTCACCTCGCTCATGTCGAGATCGACCTGCACTTCGCTGGAGAAATTGCCTTCGCCAAGCATGGGGGTGAGCAATTGTGCGATTTGCAGCCGCAGCTTGTCTTCAAACTCGCGCTGCAATTCGAACGCGCCTGCCTGCGCATTTCCGGTATCGGACAGCAGGCGGCCTTGTTGATCGACAACGCGCACCGCATCGGGTGAAAGTCCGGGCACCGATCCGGCGACCAGATTGACGATGGCTTGTGTCTGGTCAGGTGTGAGTGAGCGCCCGCGCGCCAGCCGCAGCATGACAGAGGCGCTGGGCGGCGCATTGTCGCGGACAAACACCGATCGTTCAGGCGAGGCGAGGTGGACTCGCACCGATTCCACGCCGTTGATCTCTGCGATTGTACGCATCAATTCGCGCTCACGCACATTGCGCAAGCGCTCACCTTCCAGTGTTCGGCTGGAACCGAGCGGGATGGAATCGAGCAGTTCAATCGTGTTGTCCGGACTGGCAATCGCGCCGTCCGAGGCGACCAGCATACGGGCGCGGTAGAGATCATCTTCTGCGACACTGAGCGCGCCGGTGGACGGGTTGATGTCATAGGAAATACCGCCCGCTTCCAGCGTGGAGACAACTCCAGCGCGTTCAGCATCGGACAGGCTGGAATAGAGCATCCGGTCGGGTCCGTTTGCCAGCGCAAGATAGGCTGCGCCCACTGCGGCCATCGCACCAAGTCCGGCAATTGCCGGAAGGACGCGGCGAATGGCGGGCTGTGCCAGCAGGCCGGACAATTTGCCGCCCATGTCAGACATGGCGCCACCTTGCGGAATGCCTGTGAGCGCAGCGGCGGGCGCGGGAAGATCAGCCTCGGCCATCTATCACACTCCCATCCGCATGATTTCCTGATAGGCCGTCAGCAGCTTGTTGCGCACTTGCAGGGTTGCTTCGAATGCGACGCTCGATTCCTGCCGTGCCAGCATGACCTGCGCGATATCGGTGACCTCGCCGCGCTCGTAGGCGCTGGTCATGTCGGACGAGCGCGCCTGTGCCGCGCTGACCTGATCGATGGTCGAGCGCAGTGTATCGGCAAAGCCGCCGCCCGCTGGCGTAGTGGGAGCAGTTTCCTGTGGGCCGGGTTGATTGCCGACCGGCGATGTGCCTGCCTCGCTCAGGCCTTGCAGGGCATCGGACTGGTCGAGGATCTGACGGCGCAGTGCCATCACTTCCTGCAAACCGCCTCCGGCAGCGCCCGTGGGATTGATGTTGCTCATCACATGCCTCCGGCCGCCATCAGGCCTGCTTCACGCATGCTGGCGAGGCGGTAACGCAAGGTGCGTTCCGAGATCCCGAGCGCACGGGCAGTGGCCTGCCGGTTGCCCTGATTGTCATCCAAGGTGTCGAGTATCGCCTGCGCTTCGGATTTCCGGACGATGGCAGACAGTTTGTCACCCGCCTTGCGTGATTGTGCGGCCTGGGCGATGTTGCCTGAGGTCGCCGCCGGTTCGACTGGACGCGCGGTCTGGTCGAAGACGATGGCCTGCGGGTCGATCACCGCCGCGCCGTCTGCCAGCAGCAGTGCTCGGCGAATTACATTTTCCAACTCGCGCACATTGCCCGGCCATGGATGGCCTTCCAGCTTGGCCAGCGCTTCCTCGGACAGCCACGCGATGTTCTCGGGATCGGGCGCATGGCGCAGCAGCATGGTGTAGGCCAGCGGAGCGATATCATTGCGCCGTTCGCACAAGGCGCTCAGGGCGAGCGGAAAGACGTTGAGCCGGAAAAACAGGTCTTCACGAAAGCGGCCTGCGGCGATCTCGCCCGCCAGATCGCGATTGGTGCAGGCAATGATGCGCACATCAACAGGCACGGGCTGGGTTGCGCCAAGTGGCACGACTTCGCCTTCCTGAAGGGCGCGCAGCAGCTTGGCTTGCAGGCCGAGCGGCATCTCGCCCAGCTCGTCGAGCAGCAAGGTACCGTTATTGGCCGCGCGGAAGAAGCCTTCGCCAGCTTCGCTTGCGCCGGTAAAAGCACCCTTGCGATGACCGAACAGCAGCGCTTCCAGCATCGCTTCGGGCATGGCGGCGCAATTGATAGCGATGAAAGGTCCGCTGGCGCGGTTGCTGGCAGCGTGGATGAATCGGGCGAGCACTTCCTTGCCGGTGCCGGTAGGCCCTTCGATCAGGACCGGAATTTCGCTCTTGCCCACGCGCTCGGCCAGATTGAGCATGGCGATGGTACCCGTATCGGCGGCGACCGGCTGGCCCGGCGTGATTGAGGCAGCAACCAATGCGGCGCGCGCGCTGTCACATTGATCTGCCGGATAGGCGATCCGCACGGTGTTGCCGCCCAGACGCTGAAGTCCGGGCTGCCCCGCCTGTTGCAGATAGACAAGCCGGTCTGCACGCTTGCCCGCACGCCGCTCTAACCCGGCTTCGCACAATTCGATGCGCTCACTTCCGGGCAGTGAATTGATGATCGCAGCAGCGTGTGCGGCCACCCGGCCATGTTTTTTTTGCAGCTCTTGTGTGCTCGAAACGCGTGTCATCGCGGTGCCCTCGTTAACCCTGTGTGAGAGCGGCAATCGGGCCTTAACGGCCAAGGAAGCGAAAACTTAAGCCCCCGGAAAAACACCTATGCCGGATCGCCCGGCAGAGCTGGTGGGCGCCTTAAACTTTTTCGGCAGGGGCCGCTCTTCTGGTTGGCAGCCGCGCTTTTCCAATCCTTCAAGGGAGCGGATCCAGAGCGGCAGCGCAACACGAAGACTTTGAGTTTTGTTCACGAATATCAGGAGATTACCATGGCCGTTATCAATACAAACATCAGCGCCCTTCGCGCTTCGAACGCTTCCTCTATGGCTGACAGNATGATGGGCACCGCAATGGAACGCCTGTCCACCGGCAAACGCATCAATGGTGCGAAGGACGATGCCGCCGGCCTCGCCATCGCCACCACCATGACTGCCGACATCCGCGCGATGAAGCAGGGTTCACGCAACGCCAATGACGGCATCGCTCTGGCCCAGACCGCTGAAGGCGCATTGGATGAAGTGTCCAACATGCTCCAGCGCGTTCGTGAGCTGGCCGTGCAGTCGAAAACGGAAACCTATTCCGATACCGATCGCGGTTACATGGATGCCGAAGTCAACGAACTGCAGGCGCAGGTTGAAGATATTCTTGCCAATACCGAGTTCAACGGCGTCACGCTGTTCAGCACCACGGCAGGCACCGACGTAACGCTCGATATCGCAACCGATGCGACGTCGACCGTCACGCTGACCAGCTCGGCTATCGATGGAACCAATGTCACCGGGGCCGCGCTTGACGTGTCGACCGCAACTCTTGCTGATACGACGATTGGCAATGTCGACAGCGCGCTCGGCGATATCAGCGCCACTCGCGCCACGCTGGGTGCCGGTCAGAACCGTCTGGAATCCGCGATTGCAAACCTGGCGACCAATTCCACCAATCTGTCCGACGCACGTTCGCGGATTGTCGACACCGATTATTCGGCCGAGACGACTGCTCTCGCCAAGGCCCAGATCCTGAGCCAGGCATCGACCGCGATGCTGGCACAGGCCAACCAGAGCCAGCAGAACGTTCTTTCACTGCTGCGGTAATTGGATGAAAAGGTGGGCAGTCCCCACCACCCTCGGAAGGCTCGGAACTTAACGGTTCCGGGCCTTTTGGCGTTTAGGGCAGAGTTGAGTTTAGGGCAGAGTTGAGGGGTCAATATGTGCGCAGGACAGCGAAATTGCTGCGCATTTATGGGCATTGTCTCGACACCCGCGCTTCCTCCCGCCACAAGCTCCCAAACGAAATGTGTGACACAATGAATAGGGCAGATCAGCAAAATTGATNGGAGACAGCACCAGCACGCCGCTCTGGCGCAAAGCTNTCAAGGGNCTCGCCGCGCTTGGAATAACCGGTGCGCTGTTCTTCGCCATTGCATTCGGCTTTGATGCCAGCGCGGTGCGCGTATTCCTTGGCCTGACCCCGCCGCTGGATGTGCCATATGTTGGCACCCGGCCTGCCACGGTGGATACGATGCTCGACATGGCCGAGGTTGGCCCGTCCGATCATGTCATCGACCTTGGCACGGGCGATGGGCGCATTCTGCTCAGCGCAGCGCAGGAACGGGGCGCGGGCGGCGTTGGCGTGGATCTCGACCCGGTGCTAATCGATCAAGCTACAGATGCCGCTGCGAGTGCGGGCCTAACAGGCCGCGTGATCTTTCTGGAGCAAGACCTGTTCGACACGCCGCTGCATGAAGCCGATGTCGTGACCATGTTTCTGCTGCCCAGCGTAAACCTGCGGCTGCGGCCGCGCTTGCTGGAGGAGCTTGAGGCGGGCAGCCGCATCGTCAGCAACCGTTTCGACATGGGTGATTGGCGGCCCGACGATGTGCGGCGCGTTGGCGGATATGAGGCGTATTTGTGGATTGTGCCTGCGCAGGTCGCAGGGTCATGGCGGTTGGACGTTGGAGAGAGCTCAATTCCGCTTGAACTCGAACAGAGCTTTCAGGATGTCCAGGGCACAGCCGCGATCAATGGACAGATCCAGTTGTTCACGCCTGTCCTGCGCGGTGATCGCTTGCGCTTCTCCCTCGATCTTCCGGGAGGAGAACAGGTCTTCGACGGGTTGGTTGACGGCGATCAATTTTTCCCGGCTGACGATGCGGAATGGCTGGCGGTGCGCGAATGAGCCGGGTCCGCTAATCCAGTAGCAGGATTGAAATGCGCCTGTTCCGCGGATCGGTAGGATCGTCGCGCACTAACAGCTCGCGGTCGGCAACGCCTTCGATGCGATCGAAGCGGGGTTCTTCTATGCCATTGACGATCATCGCTTGGCGCGTCGCTTCGGCACGGCCTGCTGAGAGCGACCAATTGTTGGCCGCCACGCCCGCGCGCCACGGCAGGGCATCGGTGTGACCGCGAACAATCAGCTGGCGGTTTTCCGGCGCGACCGATTCGGCGATCNCGCCGAGCAATTCGCGCGCTTCAGGCACCAGCACCGTGCTGGAAAGGTGGAACATGGAGAAATCGGCATCGTCGACCAGATCGATGCGAATGCCTTCGGGCGTGCGNAGAACGCGCACCCGGCGGACCAAGCGCTGCANCCCCTCCTGCTCGGCCAGCCGCTCAGCTATGCGCTCCTCGATCGCCTGCCGTCGCCGTTCGGCATCCTCCGCGCCGCCTTCGATCGGGCCACCTTCTGCACCGCGTGGAATGGTGATCGACTGCGTGCCCGTCTGTCCTGCGGCATGGGGATAATTGTCGACATCGGTCAACGACGATCCGCCCAGCATTCCGTCCGAACCGGCGGATTGCTCGCGCATTTTCACGAGCGTGGGTGTGAAGTAATCGGCCAGTCCCCGGCGTTGGTCTTCGGTCGTCGCGCCCAGCAGCCATAGCATCAGGAAGAACGCCATCATCGCGGTCACGAAATCGGCATAGGCGACCTTCCACGCCCCGCCATGATGGCCATCGCCGCCGCTGACGATCACCTTCTTGACGATTATCGGCGCGAGCGGGGAGACAGGTTCGGGTGTGTCCGCATCCATGGGGGCGAGTTGGGTCGCCATGTTATTTGCCCCGCAGCGTATCGAGCAGGTCGGTCAAGGACGGTCGATGGGCAGGCGCGAGGCCCGAGCGTGCGCTCTCCACCACCAGCGGCTGCGGATAGCCATGCAACGAAGCGATCAGCACTTGCTTCACCGAATGCAGGATCTGCGCATCATGCGTGTTGATCTGTTTCAGACGGCCAGCCATCGGGCCGACAAAGCCATAGGCCAGCAGCACGCCGAGAAATGTTCCGACCAATGCCGCGCCGATCATGCCGCCGAGCACCGAAGGCGGCTCGTCAATCGCGCCCATAGTCTTGATGATACCGAGCACGGCGGCAACGATTCCGAGCGCAGGCAAGGCATCGGCCAGCGATTGCAACGCGTGCGCGGGTTCTTCCAGCTCGTGCAACTGACCCTTGATGGCATTGTCCATCACCTCTTCCACCGCATGGGTATCAAGCGAGCCGGAGGAGACTACGATCAGGGTAAGCGTGTCGCAGATGAGGTCGGTCAGCGCCTTGTCCGCCAGCAGCGCGGGATATTCCGCGAAGATCGCGGATTCGGACGGATTGGTCACATGCGCTTCCAATGCGACAGGCCCTTCGGTCTTCATCATGCGCATCAGCTTGCTCGTCAGGGCGATGACGTCGACATGATCCTGATCGGAATATTTCGGCCCCTTGAAGACCTTCTTGAAGCCGCCTGCGAGCAGCTTCAGTTCATGCGTGGAATTGCCGATCACCGTTGCGCCGATGGCAGCGCCGCCAATAATCATCATCTCCAGCGGCAGAGCGGCGAGGATGGAGCCGATTGATCCGCCGGCGAGGATAAACCCCCCGAACACCATGACCAGCAGGATAATGATCCCGATCGCTACAAACATCTGTGGTCCCCATCAATTATGTTCAGGCTCAAATCTGGTTGAACAGACTGAGGTTGGAAAGGCGTGCGAAGCTGGCCTGGCTGGCTTCGAGTACGGTGAGGATTTGCTGCAATTCGGCCACCGCTGAAGCGAAATCGACGCCGCCGGTATCGGCGATCTGGCGCGAGCGGGTGAGCGATTGGTCGATTTGGCGATCCTGCACGATATCGAGCCACGCGATGCGCGACCCGGTAACGGTCTGATTGCGAGTCACATTATCCAAGGCTTCGTCAAAGCCTGCCAGCGCATCGCGCGCTGCCCCGGCGGGGTCTCCGCCAGTGGCGCGCAGCGCAGTGGCAAGCGCGGCTATCTCAGCGAAGACATCGGTCGGCCCGGTGCCGGCATTGTAATCCAGCACTTCGGGTCCGGTCAGCCCGCGGATGATGCTTTGCCCGCCGCCCAGATCGATCGTACCGCTGGAGGAGGTTCCAATATAAGTGATCGCGCCAGTTCCATCGATCTCATAGGCCCGCCCGCTGCCTTCGCCGCCGAGCAGCGCATTACCACCCGAATCCAGGCCATTGGCATTGCTGAGGATGCGCAGGCGCAATTCCTCCAGCTCCGCCGCAATCGCATCGCGCTCGGTCTGGCCGGTGGTGTCGGTGGCAGCATAAAGCGCCAGTTCGCGNGCNCGGATCAGATCGTCGGCGATGGATTCCAGCGCGCTGCNGGTCAGTTGCAAATCCTCGCTCGCCTGCNGCGCATTGCCGGCATCGATCTCGCCGAGCTGTTCNTGCCGCGACAGCATTCGCAAGCGCGAGGCCGCCACNGGATCGTCGGAGGATCGCGAGAGCCGCTCGCCAGTGGCAAGCTGGTTCTGCAATTCTTCCGCTTCGGCGCGCAAAGTGCCGATATGCAGTTGCGAGCGGCCATAGAATGCCTGGGTGGAGTTGGTGATGCTGGTCATCGGCTTATCCCAGCCCCAGAATGGTGTCGAAAATGTCGGAAGCGGCCTGAATCACCCGGCCATTGGCCTGAAACGCCTGCTGGTAACGCAGCAGATTGGTCGCTTCCTGATCGAGGTCCACACCGGTCTCAGCAGTCAGAGCGATCTGCGCGGTATCGGCTATTGTGCGCAGCGCATCACGCGTGACGCTGCGCGCGCCGATGGAACTCGAAAGGCTGAACAACAGTGTGTCCGCTTCGCTCGCGGGACCATTGTTAGACAGCGCATCGCGCAGAGCCTGAAGATTGCCGATATTGCGGCTCCCGGCAGGCTCGCCTGCAGGGGCGGTGGCGATCTGGCCGGTGCTGGTGAGCGACAGCGCAATATCGCGCGCATTTGTGCCGGTGAAGAAAGGTTGGCCAGCACTGCCATCCGCCGCGCTGCCCGAGCTTTGCGCAGTGTTGAGCGTGTCGATCACGCTGCTCGCCAGCACATCAAGTTCACCGCGTAGGCTGGTCAGCGCCTGATTGGCTTGCGACTGGCCGAGCATGCTGCCCGAAGTCAACGCGACTGCCGTGCCATCAAGGCTGAGCGCAAAGCTGCCATCGGGATTGTCCGTCAGCGCCAAAGTCCCGGCCAGCGTCCCGGAAACGAGCGACTGGCCATCCACCTGCACCTGCACACGGCCCAGCGCATCAAAACTCGCATCAACGCCGAGCAGTCCCGATAGGTCGCGCAGCAGCGCGTCGCGCTGGTCATGCAGCACCGCCATCTGACTGCTGCCCGGCTTGCTGCGGGCAATGCCGACATTGGTGCGCGCCAGCTCAGCTGCGAGAAGATTGGCCTGCTCGACCCCGGCACCGGCTTGGAAGCGCATATCGGCTTCGGTCACATCCAGCCCATCGCTGGCGATGCGGAAAGTCTGTGCTAGACGGTCTGCATCTTCCAGTACGGCAGCACGCAAAGCGCCGCCCAGCGGATCGGATGCGAGCCGCGACAAGCTGGCTTCAAGATCGACGATAGCGGGGTAAATGCCTGCCTGCTCCACTGCGCTTTCGGCATTGGTAAGTCCGGCAAGCTCCGCCTCTGCGCGGGCGAGGTCACCCGATGTGCGGCGTGCCTCGTGTTGGAGGAATACCGATGTGGTGCGCAGCACTGCATCGGGCCGCACGCCGGACAGGACGCCGCCCGGTTCGAACCCGATGGAGCCTTTTGACGCGACCTCTTCCAGACTCAGCGTGCGCCGGGCGTAATCGGGGTTGGACGCATTGGCGATGTTCTGCGCGGTCAGTTCCAACGCCGAACGCGCCGCCATGGCGCCGCTTTTGCCGATCTGGATGAGGCTACTGGTCATGGTGATCTATTCCGTGGTTTCCGGCTGGACGAATGCGCTCAATTGCCGTTCGATGGCATCGGCGAGGCCGAACATGCTTTGCGATGAAGCGATGTCAGCGAAATGTTCGTCGCGCATCGCTTCGAATTGCTCGAGACCGGGGCCGCCAAAAAGCTCTTCCCCGCCGAAATCGGCAGAGCGCGCGCTGGCAAGCAATTGGCGCAGGAAGATCGCTTCGAAAGCCTCGGCAGCTTCGCGCAGCTCGCTTTGGCCACCGTCCGGCAGGGCTGGCTGTGTTGTCGCCGATCCGACTTGGATAGGTGGAGCTGAAATGATGGTCACAAGATCACCATTTCGGCCTGCAACGCACCCGCCTGTTTCAAGGCCTCGAGGATCACGACCAGATCAGCCGCGCCCACGCCGAGCATGTTGAGTGCATCGACCACTTCGGACAGGTTCGCCCCGCGCTGTAACATCGCAATGCGGGTTTCCTCCGCCTCGATACCAATGGTGCTCGCCTGCTCCACCGCCGTTACGCCGTCGCTGAACGGGGCAGGCTGGACCACGCGAGGCTGCTCTTCGATCCGCACCACCAATCGGCCATGGCTGACGGCGGCGGGCGAAAGGCGCACGGCAGAATTTATGACCACGGTGCCGGTGCGGCTATTGACGATGACGCGTGCGGGCGTTTCCGCCGGGACCACTTCGATCATTTCGATCTCGGCAATCATCTGCGCACGCACATCGCTGCCAAACGGCATCACGATGGTGAGCGTCACCCCGTCCACCACGCGCGCTGCGCCGGGAAAGCTATGATTGATCGCATCGCGCATTCGCGCCGCTGTCTGGAAATCGGCATTGTGCAAATTGAAGCGCAGTTCCGCTTCGGAATCGAAACCGGTTTCGACTGCGCGCTCCACCGTCGCGCCATCGGCAATGCGCCCCACAGTTGGCACATTGACGGTCAGCTGCGAGCCATCGCGGCCCGAAACGCCAAGGCCACCCACAGCGAGATTGCCCTGCGCCATACCATAGACTTCGCCATCTGCGCCGTAGAGCGGCGACAGCACCAGCGATCCGCCGCGCAAGGATGTCGCGCGGCCAATGGTTGAAACGGTAATGTCGATGGTCTGCCCCGGCTTGGAAAAGGCGGGCAGTTCGGCCGTGATAATCACAGCAGCGGCATTCTTGAGACCGGGCGAAACACCAGGCGGCAAGGTCAGGCCCAGCCTGCCCGATACGCCAAGCATGGCTTCGGTGAGATAGGAGAAATTGTCATCGCCGGTGCCATCAAGGCCTACGACAATGCCATATCCAGTGAGCTGGTTAGGGCGCACGCCTTCAAACGTGCCCAGATCGCGCACGCGCTCTGCATGGGCAGGGGCGGAGATGAAAGTGGCCATTGCCGCGATCAGGAAGAAGATAATACGCATTTGTGTTCTCCTCCTCAAAACGGGCTGATCATGTTGAAGAACCGGCCCAGCCAGCCGGGCCTGCTGGCCTGCTGGATGGCGCCCTGTCCGCCATAGATGATCTGCGCATCGGCGATCCTTGTGGAGACCACGCGGTTGGCGCTGTCGATATCGGCCAGGCGCAGGATGCCGCTGAACTGCACCCATTCATCTCCCTGGCTCAGGCGCATGTGACGCTCTCCTACGACTAGCGCGGTTCGATTGGGCCGGACCTCCGCAATGGTGACTGCGATGGCTCCGTTCAGAGTGCTGCGCTGGCTGGCACTCCCTGTTCCATTGAACGACGATTGCGACGCAGCATTAAGGGCATCGGGGTCGAGGAAGTTGAGCGGACCCGCGCTTGGCGGGGTCAATGCGACCGATCCGTTGCGCCCGGTGTTGGCGCTGGTGTCCTTCGATGTGTCGATGGATTCGACCAGCACCACGGTGACAAGATCGCCCACCCGGCGTGCGCGATTGCCTTCGTGCAGAGCGGCATAGCCATCGGCGGACTGATAGATTGCGCCATTGCGCGGCGCGGCGAGTGGCGGTGGCGGTGGCAGGGCGGCGGTGAAGCCAGCGCGCGGACTGCCGCCTTCCATGCCGCATCCGGCGAGCAGGAGCGCGCAGCCGAGCGCCGCAAAAGTGGTGCGGAGAATGTTCATAATGGTTCTCACAATGTCTGGTTGGCGTTGCGCAGCATTTCGTCGACTGCGCTGATCATCTTGGAATTGATTTCGTAAGCGCGCTGCGCCTCGATCATCTCGACCAGTTCTTCGACGACATTGACGTTGGACGCCTCCAGCATCCCCTGGCGGATTTGCCCGCGCCCATTCTCTCCTGCTGCGCCGACATCGGCGGCGCCACTGGCTGCGGTCTCTTGCAGAAGATTGTCGCCCATTGCCCGCAATCCGGCGGGATTGACGAAGCTGGCGATGGTCACCTGACCCAGTTCGGCAGGTGTTGTATTGCCGGGCACAAGCGCGCTCACTGTGCCATCGGGGCCGATGGAAATGGATTGCGCTCCGGCGGGCACGGTGATGCCCGGTTGCAGGGCAAAGCCTTGCGCGGTCACCAGCTGGCCTTCTGCCGAAAGCGTGAAATTGCCCGCGCGCGTGTAGGCGGTCTGCCCGCCCGGCGTTTCAATCTGGAAGAACCCGTCGCCGTCCAATGCGAGATCGAGCGGGTTGCTGGTCGTCGACAGCGTGCCCTGCGTATCGATCCGCGTGGTGCCTTGCACCGAAACCCCGGTCCCAAGGTTTAATCCGATGGCATAGGCGGTTTCGCCGGTCGAGCGTTGCCCGGCCACGCGCGCATCATCATAGGACAGCGTCTCGAAATCGGCGCGATCGCGCTTGAATCCGGTGGTGCCGATATTGGCAAGATTGTGCGCGATAACGCGCATACGCGTGTCCTGCGCTTCAAGCCCGGTGCGGGCAACTTGCAAGGCGGATGTGGGCATGGCGTGTTCCTTTTATGAATTAGCGGCTCGATCAGCGAAGCGACATCAGGCGACTCGACGCCTGATCGAGCTGTTCGGCGGTGGAGATCATCTTCACCCGGTTTTCGAAAGCGCGCTGGGCCTCGATCATTTCGACCAGTGTTCCGGCGCTATCGACATTGCTCTGTTCCAGCGCGCCGGGGGTAATGCGCGCTTCGATATCAACCGGCAGCACGCCGCCGCCGATCACGCGCAATTGGTTGTCGAGGTCCTTGGCTACCGCGCTTCCGGCAGCACTGGCGAGCTTGATCCGGCCCACTTCCTGCGGCTGAGCATCGGGCGCGGCAGGATCGGCGGCGAAGACGGTGCCATCAGTGCCAAAGGACACGTCCCAGCCTGGCGGCACGGTGATCGGGCCATTCCCGCCCATTACTTGCAGCCCCTCGCCATTCATCAGCATTCCGGCGGGATTGATCGAGAGGTCGCCGCGCCGCGAATAGACTTCCTCGCCAGCGGGATTCTGGAACGCCATCAGCGCCGCGCCGTTCACTGCTATATCGAGCGAGCGCCCGGTATCGACAGTGGTGCCAGGAGACAGATCCGCCCCGCGCACTGCGCCCTGCGCCAAGCCGCGCACATCGAATGTCGCGCCGCGCACATGCATGGGCTGCGTTGCGAAAGTCTCGGCACGAAAGCCGGGCGTGTTGGCATTGGCAAGGTTGCTGGCAATGGCGCGCTGACGCGTCATCGCGGCATCCATGCCAGTAAGGGCAGTGTAGATCATGCGGTCCATGGCTTATCTCCCATTGAGCGAGGTCAGGCGGCGGATTTGGCGGCGGATCAGCTGCGCAAATTGATGATCGTCTGCGAGAATTGCGTCGCGGTATCGATCGCCTTGGCGTTCGCCTGAAAATTGCGCTGCGCAGTGATTAGGCCGACCATTTCCTCAGCCAGATCGACATTGGATTTCTCCAGCGCTCCGGCGAGCAATTGGCCGTTGCGGCCATTGCCGGGCAATTCGTAGCTCGGCGTGCCGGAAAAGCCGGTTGCCTCCCAATTGGTTGAGCCTACGGGTTGCAACCCTGTGGGCGCGACAAATGTGGCAAGCGCCACGCGGCCCACGGTAGTGGTCGTGCCGTCTGAATAGGCCGCCAGAATGTTGCCATTCTTCTCGATCTGGATGCTGGACAAATCCGCGCCCGCACCATTGGTAATGGGTACGACCGCATCCACCGTCGTGCCGGGATTGATCACCGCTCCAGTTGCATCCACGTCGAACATCTGGAGGTTCTTGCTCGAAAAATCGGTCACATTACCGGTTGCATCGACTTGAAAATTGCCATTGCGGGTGAACAGGACCTGCCCGCTTTCGGGATTGCGCATGGCAAAGAAACCATCGCCGTCGATCGCGACATCGAGGCTGCGCCCGGTCTGCTCGATCGCGCCCAGCCCGAAATTCTGACTGATGCCCGCGACTGTGGCGCCAAGCCCTTGCGACAGGCGCGGATTGGCGGCGGAGCCATTGGCCACGATATCGGCAAATTCGACGCTGCTCTTCTTGAAGCCGGTGGTTTCTGCGTTGGCGATATTGTGCGCGATCGTGCTGAGATCGGTCTGCGAGTTCTTCAGGCCGTTGAGCGAGGTGTAGAACGAAGTCATGGCTGTGGTGCTCCCTTAGGTTTCGATATCGGTTGTGGCTGGGGTATTTTGCGCGGCGAGCGCGGCCTTTTGCGCGTCGATCAGCGCATCCAGTTTGCCCGCAATATTGGCGAGCGCTTCATTGGTTTCGGCAGAGCCGGCGAGCGCGGAAAACTGCGCCATCTGCGCCAGCATTTCCTTATTGTCGACCGGCTCGAACGGGTCCTGCTGTTGCAGCTGGGTCATCAGCAGGCGCAGGAAATCACCCTGATCGAGCTCGCTCGCGCTGTTGGCAGCGACGGCTGGCGAAAGGTCGCCGTTGATCGACTGCAAATTGGGGGTGAGCTGGGAAAGAAGGCTATCGGTCATCACTTGCTCCTGATTGTTTCGAGCATCAATTGCTTGGCGGTCTGCATTGCCTCGACGAGGTTCTGATACTGGCGTGCGCTTTCCATGATCTCGACCATCTCCGCGCTTTCATCGACCGCCGCTTCCCACACATCGCCATTGGCATCAGCCAGCGGGTGATCGGGATCGTGACGGCGAATGGCTGCGGTATCGGACTGGCGCACTTCGGACACGCGCACGCTGGAAAGCCCGCTGGCATGGTCAAGCTGCTGCTCGAACACAGGGCGCAAGGGACGGTAAGCGCCGTCCTCGCTGCTCGCGACTGACCCGGCATTGGCGAGATTGGAAGCGGCAGTGTTCATGCGGATCATCTGCGCGGACATGCCGCGCTGGACGATGCTGAAGAGGCCTGGATTATCGCTCATCTATCTTGCCTTATCGCTGCGCTACTTGAGGNCGCTTNTTGTCCTATNGCTGNGCTACTTGAGGGCGCTTCTTGTCCTATCGCTGTGCTACTTGAGGACATGGCTATTCCCCCTTCAGCGCGCGGGTAATGGTGTTCACCCGGCCGGTGAGGAATGTGAGCGTGGCTGAATAGGCGACGGCGTTTTCGGCAAAGGCCATCTGCTCGTTCGCCAGCTCCACCGTATTGCCATCGAGTGATGGCATGGTCGGCACGCGGTAACGTGTTGCGCTGGCGATTGCGCCATCGCGCCCGGCACCATTGGTGCGGGCTTCCAGCGCGGCGGAGAAATCAATGTCGCGTGCCTGATATCCCGGCGTTGCGGCATTGGCGATGTTGGATGTGAGCATTCCCATGCGGTGGGAACGCAATTCCAGCGCCGCGCCGTGAATGCCGAACAGTCTCTCGCTCATCATGGCCTCCTGCCTTGGGCGAGACGGGGCGTCCGCTCGCGTGGCAGGGGTTTCGCAAGAGGCGTGCCAATTGCGCATGCTCTCCCGGTGCGCTGAGGCTGAACGGCAAACCTTTGCCGCAATCGGCACAAAATTGCCGCCCTCCTTAATCCGGCCCGCAGACGCGCCGTTCTGCATGGCACACACCAACGCCAAGGATTGAAAGAGGCCCCATGAATTATGCCGCTCTGCTGGACCCTGTCGGGGCGGGGATTGTGCTTGGCGGAACGGCACTGGCCNTGCTGCTGGGCAGCGGGCGGCGCGAATTGCATGCGATGCTGGTTGCCCTCGCCATGCTGGTGCGTCCACGGTTTGATGCCGAAGCGAACCGCGCCGAACTTGCCCGTGATGTCGAAGCGATCCGCCATGATGGACTGCTGCGCGCCCAGCCTTGCCAGACATCGGATGAAGACATTGCCGCCGCAACTGACGCGCTGGTGCATGACCGTTCACCTGGCTCGTTGGTGGCAACACATGAAATCCTGCTTCACAGGCGCATTGCCGCGCGTGAGCGGGGACTGCGACCCTTGCAACTGGCTGCCGAACTCGCGCCGGTTTTTGGCATGGCAGGGACGCTGTTTGCCCTTAGCCAGATGCAGATTGCCGCCGGGGTCGACAGCGCATTGCTGGTCGACATCGGCATGGCCATCCTGACAACGCTTTACGGCCTGCTGCTGGCGCATCTGGTGCTCCACCCGTTGGCGCGTCTGATTGAACGGCGCGGTGCCCGCGAGGATGCTGACCGCCGCGAAGTGATTGACTGGCTGGTCCGTCAGATCGACCCAGAGCGTTCGTCGAATAGCCTTCTGGATCAGCCGCACGACGACAGCTTGGGAGAAGCAGCGTGATCGCCAGCCCTTCCGCTCCGGGACAGGGCTGGCTGGTTCCCTTCGCAGATCTGGCGCTGATCCTGTTCGTGATTACCGCCACCGGCCTCGCCAATGCAGTCAGTAAGCAAGAAATAGAAATGCCAGATGGAGAAGTTCTGGCGCAGGGAATCGGCGAAGGTGTGGCAACATCGGTCTTCATCGATAGCGCCGGAGCCCCGCCACTGCGCGAATGGCTCTTGCGCCACCAGCTCGGCGAAGGCGAGCAGCTTACCTTGCTGTGCCAATATGATGGCGCGACTACGCGCAGGGATGTCGTCGTGCGCTGCGACGCCTTGGCGGAGGAGGCCATCGCGTTAGGCCGACAGCCGCGCCTGATCGTGGAAGAAGCCGCGCAGCAGCAAGTGATCGCCTATTTCGCACATGACCGGGACCCGTTGCTGGCACGCTCCTTGCTAAACTCCCAGCAGATCTAGGGGCACCGCCCCGCGCAATCGGGAGCAAACATCATGTCGCAATTCATTCTCCGTCCCAACGGCCCGTTGTGGCAAACGCTGTTCTGGGCCAGCCTTGGCCCGATCCTCGCAATGTCCCTGTCGATAAGCGCGGCGGCGCAGGATGGCCGCTTTGCGGATCACGGCGCCATTGATGCCGAGCTGGCCGCCTTCACCGGCGCTCCGGTGGGAACGCCGGGCGGTGCGCGGCACCCGGTGGACCGGCGATTGCGGTTGACGGCGTGTCCGCAGCAACTCGATCTGACGTGGCACGGCAGGCGCGCCGACATGATCCGGGTGGAATGCAATGCCGGTTCTTCGTGGCGCATCTTCGTTCCCGTCAACACCGGCGCGGGCAATGCGCGAAGCGGCGTTCCCGAACAGGCCCCGGTTAGCGTGGTGGAGCGCGGGCAAATAATCTCGCTCATCATCGAAGGCCGCGGATTTTCTATCGCGCAGCAGGGCGAAGCGCTGGAAGACGGCGCGATTGGCGCATGGATCCGTATTCGCCCTGAAGGCAATCGCGAAGCATTGCGCGCGCGCATCGTGACGCCGGGACGCGCGGTGATCCCGATCAGCTGAAAATGATCGCAAATTTTTTCTTAAGATCGTGCAGGCGCTGCCGTTCTGCAGTGTGAAGATAACAAGAGGGAGCCGACCATGTCGCCCTATGATGTAACAAGATTGAGCAGCACGAGCGCCGTGCGCAGCGCGACGCAAGACACCGCAAAGCCCAGCGCCCCGGCGCGCGATACCGCAAATTCGGATGTCGCCGACAAGGGTGTGGCAGTGCAGACCGATGCCCGCGTTTCGGCGGGCAGTGTGCCGGTTGATAACCAGCGGGTCACTGAAATCCGCGATGCCTTGCGCGATGGCAGCTATCCCATCGTTCCGGCAGAAATCACCGACGCGATCATCGCCGCGCGGCTCATGCTGAGCACCGGTCAATGAGCGGGCCAATGACGGGCGCAGCAGGCCTTGCGGCCAAGTTGCGGCAAATGCTTGCCGTCCTGGAAGATGAGCGGCAAGCGCTTGCCGGTCTTGATGTCGATGCGCTGGTACTCGCCACCTCGGGCAAGCAGAATTTGTGCGATAGTCTCGAGACGCAGCGCACTGCAGTGGATGCTGAGTGCCGCGGCCTGCTGGAAGCGGCGCGTCATCAGAACGAGGTCAACCGCCGCTTGCGCAATTTGCTTGCTGCCAATGTCGCGGCACGGCTCGATGCTTTGACCCAGTCTCCCGGCCTCTATTCCGGNCCCGCCATGCGGCAGGCCTGATCGCAAGGACGCGTGCCACAATGATCGCATGTGGCACGCTTCTTGCTGAATTTGCTGGCATGTAATGGCAGCAAGGAATCCCGCCGATGAGCGACGGATCGATTACAACGCAACCAGTCGCACCCACCGGTGCAGAGGCGCAAACACGCGCCGCTATCGCCCAAGCAGCGGAGCGGACCGGCGTCGATTTCTCCTATCTGCTGGCGCAGGCACGCATCGAATCTGGGCTCGATCCGATGGCCGAGGCACGCACGTCCAGCGCCAGCGGGTTGTTCCAGTTCATTGACCAGACCTGGCTCGCCACGCTTGATCGACATGGTGACGCGCTGGGCTATGGCGATATGGCCGAGGCTATCGCCATGCGTGGCGGCCGCGCGCAGATTACTGACCCAGCCATGCGCGATGATATTATGGCGCTACGCTTCGATCCCCAGGCATCATCGCTGATGGCTGGGGCGCTGGCGGACGATAATCGTGCGGCGCTCGCGCCGGTGCTGGGCCGCGATCCTGACGCGAGCGAATTGTACATGGCGCATTTCCTTGGTGCGCGAGGGGCGACCCGCTTCCTCGGCACGCTGGCGAGTTCGCCTGACACTGCCGCCGCGTCCGTGCTGCCTGCTGCGGCGCGTGCCAATCAACCGATTTTCTACGAGCGATCCGGCGCGGCGCGCTCTGTGTCCGATGTCATGGCTCTGGTGCGAACACGCGTGGAGCGGGCTATGGAAGCAGGCGCGGGCGGACCCGTCCCGCAATCCGCGCGCCCACCAGCTTCGTTTCCTCCAGCTTCGTCACCGCCGGGGCCCATTCCCGTTTCATCGCCCTATGTGCCGGTAAACGCGCCCGCCGCGAATTGGCAGGTTACGGCTGGGCGACCTTCCATGGCGCAGACACTGCAAAACAGCTTCGCGCTGACCGGAGCTGACATCAGCGCGCCGGGTCATGCGCATGTGCGCAGTGCCTATGCCCGCCTGGAGGCATTCGGACTATGACACGCAAGCTGCCTTTCTCGCCCGCCACGCTGGCTCTGCCCGCCGGGATTCTCGCGCTGATCGCCATGATGGTGCTGCCGATCCCTACCGTGATGCTGGATGCGTTTTTTGTATTCAACATCGCGCTGTCGATTGGTGTGCTGATGGCGGCGCTTAACGCCGCCAAGCCGCTCGACTTCTCTGCCTTTCCCACGATCCTGCTGTTCGCCACCCTGCTGCGCCTCGCGCTCAACGTCGCTTCGACCCGCATCGTGCTGGTCAATGGCCATGAAGGCGGCGCGGCAGCGGGCCAAGTGATCGAAAGTTTCGGCGCGTTTCTGGTGGGCGGCAATTTCGCGGTTGGACTGTTCGTGTTTGTGATCCTGCTGATCATCAACATGGTGGTGATTACCAAGGGCGCGGGCCGCGTGTCCGAAGTCTCCGCGCGCTTCACGCTCGACGCATTGCCGGGCAAGCAGATGGCCATCGATGCTGATATCGCTGCCGGGCTGATGACTGCAGACGAGGCAAAGGCCCGCCGCGCCGAAGTGGCGACCGAAGCCGATTTCTACGGCGCGATGGATGGTGCATCCAAATTCGTCAAAGGCGATGCGATTGCCGCGCTGCTGATCCTCGCGGTCAATGTGATTGCGGGCTTTGCGCTGGGCATGATCACGCATGAACTGTCTGCTGGCGAGGCCGCCGAGGTTTATGTGACGCTGGCCGTGGGCGATGCGCTTGTGGCGCAGGTCCCTGGCCTGCTGCTGTCGATCGCTGCCGCCGCAATTGTGACCCGCGTTAGCGATCAGAGCGACCTTGTCGGCCAAATCGGACGGCAGTTTGGCAAACCTGCCAGCTGGCTGCCCGTGGCGCTGGTGCTGGGAGCGATTGGCCTGATCCCGGCGATGCCGCAAATGGTTTTCCTGCCCGCCGCCGCGCTGGCTTTCTGGCTCTATCGCGCGCTCAAGAAACGGCTTGATCAGGCGGCGAATGCCGTGCCTGAAGCCGAACCGGAAAAGCCCAAGGGCATTGCCATTGGCGATGTTAGCGATCGGACGCTGGTGACGCTGGAGCTGGGCTATGGCCTGGTGCATCTGGTCGAGCAAAGCCGCGGTTCGCCGCTGGTCACGCGCATTACCGGGGTGCGCAAACAATTGAGTGAGACCTTCGGTTTCGTCGTGCCGCAGTTCCGCATTCGCGATTCGCTCGACCTGCCGGCCAATGTCTGGCGGGTGATGCTGGGCGGGGTGGAGCTGTCACGTTTCGAAGCGCAACCGCAATGCCTGCTCGCGATCGATACCGGCGGGCTGGGCAAAGCCCATGGGTTGATAGGCGATGAGACCCGCGACCCCAGCTTCGATTGCCCGGCCTTATGGATTCGCCCGGCGGACCGCGATTCTGCAATTGCCGAGGGTTTCCTTGCAGTCGATGTGCCCACTGTAATCGCCACCCATGTGAACCAATTGCTGGCCACGCGGGCAGACGAGCTGCTTGGCCCGGAAGAGGTGCGCAGCATTCTCGATTCGCTGCGTGAGGACGCGCCGGGCCTCGTGGAAGCGATCCATCCCGAGCCGCTGTCGCTTGCCGCGATTACGCGCCTGCTACGGGCGTTGCTGGCAGACGGAATTTCGCTGGCGCATCCGTTGCCAATCCTCTCCAGCCTCGCGCTGGGACTGCAAAAAACCGCCGAATTCGATGCGCTGGTCGATCATGTGCGCGCCGATCTCGGCGGCTGGATTGTTGGGCAGGTCTGTTCACCGTCAGAAACATTGGGCGTGATGACACTCGATGCCTCGCTCGAAGGCGCAATTCTTGGCGGCATTCGCGATCCGGCAACAGGCCAGCCGGTTATCGAACCTGATTGCGCGCGCATGATTGGCGAAAAGGTCAATGCGCACATCGCCGCTGCGGGCAAGGATCGCGGCCTCGCGCTGATCGTGCAGCCGCCTGCGCGGCGTGCGCTCACGGCTCTTCTGCGTCAGCGCGCGCCGTCATGCCTGGTGCTCTCGATCGCCGAGCTGCCACCGCATCAGCCGGTTGAGATGGTCGGCGTGATCGGTGACGATCAGTCAGCCGCGCCGTCGCCGACAGCCCCTACCGCTGGCCTCACACACAACACACAGGAGATGGCGGCATGAAACACGATCATACCGCATTCGCCGCCTATGGCGCGCAAGACATTGTAGCCGACCGCGTGGACCGTTTCGTGCCGATGGTGCGCAAGGCAGCGTGGCATATTTACGGCACCGGACGCGACGGGCTGGAAGTCGACGATTTGATGCAGGCAGGCTTTATCGCGCTGACCGAATGCGCGCGCAATCACGAAGGGCCGGGCGAGGATGGCTTTGCTGCCTATGCCAAGATCCGCGTGCGCGGCGCGATGTTCGATGTCATCCGCCGGATGATGCCCGAAACCCGCACCGCCGTGCAGCGGCGGCGGCAAGTCGAGGCGGCGCGCGATCGCTTGCGGCAGGAATTGGGCCACGAACCTGCGGCGGACGAATTGGCGGGCGAGCTTGGCATTGCGACCGCTGATCTGGCCAGTTTCATGGGCGAGGAAATCCAGCTCACTTCTATTGATGTGGCCTATGATGACAGCAGCGCCGCCTTTGCCAGCGACATCCCCGATCCCTTTGTTGTGCTGTGCCAATTGCAGGATGGAGAGCGGCTGGGTGTGGCGATGGAGAAACTGTCCGACCGGCTCAAGCTGGTCCTGCAATTGTTCTTCGTGGAAGAATTGAACCTGACCGAAATCGCGCAGGTGCTCGAAGTGAGCGTCCCGCGTGTTCATCAGCTCAAATCCGAAGCGCTCGTGAAATTGCGCGATTTGATGGCGCG
>JGI24025J20009_10000434_pt1 | contig 32256 bp, 26 predicted proteins | sample Cruoilmetagenom3_FD_20009 | JGI IMG/M metagenome (IMG submission 20009) | reverse complement strand
TTTCGATCATTTCGTCGATGATTGCAGCGGCGGGCAGAACTTCGGTGATGCGCGCCGTGCCCTGACCGCAGTAAATGCCCGAATCTTCCTGCCGTCCGACATGCGCGGCGCCAATGGTCATCGGCGTGACCAGAATGCCCTGTTCCGGCATCGGCAGCGCCTCAAGCCCCGAGGCGTCGCACTGACGGTCCCAGTCGCTGGCAATATGGCGCGTGGTCTTGCCGGTGAACCAGCGGTTGCGCACGGTCGAGGTGTCAGTCGCTCCGACCAGGGCACCCTTGTACCAGTCCGGCACGCTGCATTCCTGCGACGCGATGAACCGGCTGCCGACCCAGGCACCGATTGCCCCCAGCGCCAGCATTCCCGCCAAAGACCGCCCGTTGGTAACGCCGCCGCCGGCGACAACCGGGGTCGGGGCCACGGCCTCGGACACGGCGGGCACCAGAACGGTGCCGTCAACCTCGCCGCTGTGGCCACCTGCCGCCGTTCCGGTGGCGATCACCGCGTCAACGCCGCCATTGCCGACCCGCATCGCATCCTTGGTCTTGCCGATCACCGACATCACCTTGATCCCGGCGGCGTGGGCATCGTCCACCATGAACGACGGATCACCCAGGGCCGACACGAAAACGGTTGGTTTCAGATCGAGGATGGCGCGCACCTGTTNCTGGCCCAGCTCATAGCTCAGCTTGTAGGCGGCGATGGAGCTCATCCCCGGCGTGGCGTGGCTGGTGTCATCGTCATAGGGAATGTCATGTTCGTCCATGAACCCGTCGCGAAAGATCACATGGTCCTTGGGCAGGTTGGCCAGTTCCAGCGCTTTGCGGTAATCGGTGGTAAAGTTCTTCGCCTTGATCGGCAGGCCGACGTCGATGCCAAACGGCTTGCCGGTCAGTTTCTGGGTCTCCTTCACCAGATCGCGCATTTCGTCCGGGGATTTGTCGGCGCAGGCCAGAACGCCAATGCCGCCGGCCTCGGACACCGCCGCCACAAGGCGCGGGTCGGACACATCCGGGGCCATCGCCGCCAGCATGATCGGATAGTCGATGCCCAAGAGGTCACACAGATGGGTTCGGAATACGGGTCTGGTCATTGGTCGGCCTCCTCGGTCGGTTCAAATCGGATAAGTTGCGCGTTTATGGTCACTTGCTGGCCCTCGGCGGTGCTGATCTCGGCGATGCGCCCGGTGACGAGGGCGGTGATGGTATGTTCCATCTTCATCGCTTCCATGATCAGCAATGGTGTGCCCTCGGCCACCTCCTGCCCCTCGTGGGCCATCAGCTTCAGCACCCGGCCATGCAGTGGCGCAACAACCCGGTCCTGCGTGCCGGATGAGGCGGCAGCGAACGGATTGGCCAACTCGTCGCTCAGCCGCACGGGCGGGCCGTCAAACTGGATCAACAGGCCATGATCGGCGTCAAACGCATAATGTCCGCGCCGGGCTATGCCATTGACCGAGGCCCCAAGGGCAGGGGCAACATCCTGCTCAATCTCCACATCAAACACCTGATCCCCCAGCGACACTGCGTAGGTATCTCCGCCCTTCACCGTGACACATGGATCAAAGGTATTCTGCCCATCGCTCAGCCGGAAATACGCGGTCGCCTGCCCATCACTGTGCCAGCCAAGCAATTCAGGCGCGATAGCGCCTTGCCCGGCCACGCAGCGGCGCTGCATCAAAACCGCGCAAAGCGCGGCCACCCCGGGTTCGGCACCTGGGGCGCTCAGCCCCAGCGCCCCCATCTCGCGATCGAGAAACCCGGTGTCGGCGGCACTGTCGATGACCGCAGGGTGATCCAGCAGCCCGGCCAGAAAACCGGCGTTGGTTTCCACGCCCAACAGCACCGTGCGCTTTAACGCCGCCTTCAGTCGTCGCCGCGCCACTTCGCGGTCGGGACCATAGGCGATGATCTTGGCCACCATCGGATCATAGAACGAGGTAATCTCCTGACCCGTCTCCAACCCGTGATCAACCCGGATACCGTCGCCCTTTGGTGCCTGCCAGACCTGCACCTTGCCGGTCGAAGGCATGAACCCCTTGTGCGGCATCTCGGTGTANAGCCGCGCCTCGATGGCGTGGCCGTCAAACCTGATCTNATNCTGNNTCAGCGGCAGCGGGTCGCCCTGCGCCACCGCCAGTTGCCACGCGACAAGGTCTTGCCCGGTGATCAGCTCGGTAACGGGATGTTCCACCTGAAGCCGTGTGTTCATCTCAAGNAAATAGAAACTGCCNTCACNGCTCAGCAGGAATTCCACCGTGCCCGCGCCGCAGTAATTGATCGCCCGGGCGGCCTGAACGGCGGCATTGCCCATCTCTTCGCGCAACGCCGGCGACACGCCGGGGGCAGGGGCCTCTTCTATCACCTTCTGGTGGCGGCGCTGAATCGAACAGTCGCGCTCGCCCAGATGCACCACGTTGCCGTGGCTGTCGGCAAACACCTGAATCTCGATGTGGCGGGCGTTGCGGATGGCGCGCTCAAGGATCAGCGTGTCATTGCCGAACGCGCTCAGCGCCTCGCGCCTCGCGGCTTCGATTGCGTCCTGAATGTCGTTCGTGTCCTCGACAAACCGCATCCCCTTGCCGCCGCCCCCGGCCGAGGCCTTGACCAACAGCGGTACACCAATGTCCCGGGCCGCAGCCAGCAGGGTCGCGTCGGACTGGTCGCCGTCATTGTAACCGGGCACGCACGGCACGCCTGCGTCGATCATCCGCCGCTTGGCCTCGGCCTTGTCGCCCATGACGCGGATCGCCTCTGGCGANGGGCCGATGAACACCAGCCCGGCATCGGCGCAGGCCTGNGCGAAGCNATCGTTTTCGGCCAGAAACCCATAGCCGGGATGCACTGCACCCGCGCCGGTTTTCAACGCCGCATCAATGATCGCCGGAATGCTCAGGTAGGATTGTGTTGCGGGGGCAGGGCCGATGGCCACGGCAATGTCGGCGGCGCGCATGTGCGCACTGNCCTTGTCGGCGTCGGAACAGACCGCCACCGTGCCATAACCCAGCGATTTGGCGCTGCGGATGATCCGGCAGGCGATTTCGCCGCGATTGGCGATCAGAACACTATCAAATCGGGCCATTACGCGCCTTTCCGGGCTGGCACCCAACCGGGTGCGCGTTTCTCATGAAAGGCGGCGATGCCTTCGCGCGCCTCGTCGCCCTTCAGGGCCTCGGCAAAGCGGGCTGCCGCCATGTCCAGCGTGTCCTCAAGCGGGGCCTCAAGACAACTTCTCAGGATTTCCTTGGTGGCCGCATTGGCGCGCGGCCCGCAGCGCAGAACCTGCGCGATCACGGCATCCGCAACGGTGCCAAGCGCCGTCGCGTCGCTGGCGACCTGATGCACCAGCCCCAGCCGCAGCGCTTCGGTACCGTCAAAGCGCGCGGCGCTCAGCATCAGGCGGCGGGTGTGGGTCAGGCCGATGCGCTGCACCACAAACGGCGCGATCTGGGCGGGAGGAATGCCCATGCCGGTTTCCGTCATTGAAAACAGCGCATCGGTCGTGCAGATCGAGATGTCGCCAAGACAGGTCAGGCCAACGCCGCCACCCATCGCCGCGCCCTCGATCAGCATGATCACCACCTGCGGCAGCGTATTTATCGCACTCAGCAGACGGCCAAAGCGGCGGTTTTCACCCGCCACCCGTTCAACATTGTCAGCGCCCTGATAGTTGCGCTGAAAGTCCTTCAGATCGCCCCCGGCGCAGAAACTGCCGCCAGCGCCGCGGATCACTACAATGCGCAAGGTCGGATCATCCGCCAGCGCCGCCACAACCGTTTCCAGCTCGCCGATCATCATCTCGTTGATGGCGTTGCGCTGTTCGGGCCGGTTCAGGGTCAGGTGCAACACACCGTCATCTCCGGACAGATCCAGCGTTTCACAAACGATATGCCGGGCGCTGGCCGGCATCAGCCGCGCCCCTTGGGCGGTGGGGTCATGCCAAGGTTCTTGGTCAGGATCTTCAGCATGATCTCATCCGCGCCACCGCCGATCGAGGCCAGCCGCCCGTCACGGTAAAACCGTGATATCGGGGTTTCGTTGAGGAACCCCATGCCGCCGTAGAACTGCAAACAGGCATCGGCCACTTCGCGCTGCAAACGGCCAACTTTCAGCTTGGCCATCGACGCCAGCGTCGTCACCTCCTCGCCCGAGATATACAAATCACAAGCCCGGTAGACGATCGAGCGCAGCAATTCGACCTCGGTCTGCAACTCGGCCAGGCGGAACTGCACATATTGATTGTCCAGAATGGTCGCACCAAAGGCCGGGCGCTGGCCAGTATATTCCACGGCGTCGGATATCGAGCGTTCCATCAGTTTCAGCGTGGCGGCACCGGCCCACATGCGTTCCTCCTGGAACTGCTGCATCTGATAGACAAAGCCCTTGTTTTCCTCGCCGATCAGGTTGCTTTTGGGAATGCGCACATCCTCGAAATACAAAGGTGCCGTGTCAGACGCGCGCATCCCCAGCTTGTCCAGCCTCTCGCCCCGCGTCACGCCGGGCGTGTCCAGCGGCACCACGATCAGTGATTTGTCGCGATATGACGGCCCGTCGGCGGTGTTGCACAACAGGCAGACCCAATCGGCCTGGGTGGCATTGGTGATCCACATCTTCTGGCCGTTGATGACGTAATCATCCCCGTCCGACCGCGCCGTGGTGGTGATCGCGTTCACATCCGACCCGGCACCGGGTTCGGACACACCAATCGCCCCGACCAGATCGCCGGCAATCGACGGGGCCAGATATTCACGTTTCAGCGCGTCCGAGCCATAGCGCGCCAGCGCCGGCGTCGCCATGTCGGTCTGACAGCCGATCGACAGGGGCACGCCCATGCAGTCAGCGGTGCCCAGCGCCTCGGCCATGACGATGGCATAGCTGTAATCCAGCCCCATACCGCCATATTCCACCGGCTTGTGGATGCCGAGAAACCCCAGATCGCCCATCTTCTTGTACAATTCATGCGCCGGAAAGATCCCGGCTTGTTCCCATTCATCGACATGCGGGTTGATCTCGGATGCAATGAACCGCTCGATCGAGCGGCCGAGTTCGATATGTTCGGTTGTGAATTCCATTGGGCTGGCTCCTCGGTCAGTCAGATGTCTTTTTGTCGTTTAAAAACGGGCGGTTCCAAAACTCGTGGGATGCAGCTTGCGCGCAGCGGCCTCGGCGATGGTGGCCAGGCAAAAGCCCAGCACCTTGCGGCTGTCGCGCGGGTCGATCACCCCGTCGTCCAGTTGCAACCCCGAGGTGGTGAAGGCATCGGCCTGATCGCCGAACAGCTTGATGATCCGGTCTTCCTGCGCCTTGATCTCGTCCGGGTCGACGGTCTGGCCGCGCCGTTCGGCCCCCTCGGTGGCGACGATGCTCATGGTCTTGGCCGCCTGTTCGCCGCCCATCACCCCGGTCTGGCCGTTGGGCCATGAAAACAGGAACCGCGGCCCAAAGGCGCGCCCGCACATGCCGTAATTCCCGGCCCCGTAACTGGCCCCGGTCATCAGGGTGATCTGCGGCACGGTGGCGTTTGACACGGCCTGTATCATTGCCGCGCCATTCTTGATCATGCCGGCCTGTTCATAGGTCACGCCGACCATGTACCCGGTGGTGTTCTGCAAGTAGATGATCGGCTGATCCAACTGACAGCAGAGCTGAATGAACTGCGCCGCCTTCATCGCCCCGGCATTGTCGATGGGGCCGTTATTGCCGATGAACGCACAGTTGTGGCCGTGGATCGCCCCTTGCAGACAGATCGTCTGAGGCCCGAACAGCGGCTTGAATTCGGTGAAATCCGACCCGTCCGTCAGCCGCGCGGCAATCTCGCGCATGTCATAGGGTTTGCGGGCATCGGCAGGCACAATCGCGCTGAGATCCTCGCATGGGTAATGCGGTTCGGCAAAATCACTGGCCGTTGCCGTGCCCCGATCCCACTTGAATCCGCCAATCAGCTTGCGCGCCATGCCAAGGGCGGCCACGTCGTCCTCGGCCAGGAATTCCACCAGCCCGGTCTTGGTGGCGTGCATTTGCGCGCCGCCCAATTCGTCCGCATCGGCCGTTTCGCCGGTGGCGGCCTTGACCAGCGGCGGACCGCCCAGAAACGCCCGCCCGCGCCCGCGCACCGACACCACATAGTCGCTTAGCCCCGGCATATAGGCCCCGCCGGCGGTGGCCGAGCCGTGCAGCACCGTGACCACCGGACATCCGGCGGCGGACAAGCGCGCCAGATTGCGGAAAATCGCCCCGCCATGCACAAACCGTTCGACCCGGTAGCGCATCAGATTGGCACCGGCACTTTCCACCAGAAAGATGAACGGCAAACGGTTTTCCAGCGCGATGTCCTGACAGCGGATGATCTTTTCACCGCCCGGATCGGTGATCGCGCCGGCATCAATGCCGCTGTCATTGGCGACGATCATACATTTGATGCCGCTGACATAACCGATCCCGGCGATCTGGCTGGCACCGGGCACCGACGCCTCGGGCGTGGCCCCGTCGCGCAGGTATCCGGCCATGTTGCCGATCTCAAGAAATGGCGCGCCGGGGTCCAGCAGCCGTGCCAGCCGCTCGCGCGGCAGGCACTGGCCCCGTTTGGCAAAGCGCGCGCCCGAGCGCTCGGATTTCTCTGTCGCGCGCGCCTCAAGCGCGCGCATCCGGTCAATCAGCGCGATCATCGCCACGCGGTTCTGCATGGCCTCGGGGCTGTCTGGCTGAAGGTCGGATTGAAACATCGTTTGGGCCAGTTCTGGTCAGGGCAAGGCGATCTTTTGATAATTGAGTATCACTCAGTTACTTGTTTTTCAACCCCTGGATTGTGGGGTGCCTTCCGGTAACACATTGCTTGTATTGCATAAAATACAACAACGCCCGCAACCATTCCTGCCACGCTGACAGGGCTGGTTGCGGGTGCCGTCACTGTAAGTTGTGCCCGATCAGCCGGGGCACGCAAATAAAGTCCGGTTACAGGACATAGTGGAAATCGGTCACTTCGCCCTTGGGATCGTCGATGAATTCCACCTTGACGCGGGTGCCGGGTTTCAGCTTGTCCATGGCCGCGCCAACATCCGACATGTCCAGATCCCGCACGAAATTGATCATCGCGGTATCGACTCCGTCAAGGCGCACATAGGCGATGGCGTAAGGCGGCGGCGGCAGGTGTTCGAACGCCGCCGACACGATTGTCGCGGCTTCGATCACACCCTCGTGGCCGGCCTCGATCCATTCATCGCAAGGCTCGAACGAGCGTTCGCAATAGGCGCGGGGCGGCAGGTAGGACATGCCGCTCTTGCTGCTTTTGGTGGCCAGGATCTTGCGCTCTTTCAGGGCGTCAAAGAAGGTTCCGGCGACTTTGCCGACCGAATAATTGTACCGGACATTCCATTCGCCGGAAATCACGTCGCTGGCCTGAGTTTTTTCGTTTGCCATTGTTCTGGCTCCTTTGTCTGTCAGAGATGGTCGGCCCCGAAAACCGAAGCTGTGTAAAATTGTGCAGACCCGCCGATGGCTGTCGCCACGGCGTTGCGCACACCTGAAACCTGCATGTCGCCGGCCCGTTGCATGACCTGATTGGCTGCCTCGATGGCCCGCACAAGGCCGGTCACGCCGATCGGATTGGTGCAAAGCGACCCCCCCGACGGAGAAACCGTCAGGTCAGAGCCCAAATCGAATGCCCCCGCATCGCTAAGCGCGGGGGCCTCGCCCCGCCCGCAGAACCCAAGCGATTCGAGCTGCGGGAACTGCATCGAACTGAACGGATCATACAGTTCGGCCACCTGGATTTCTTTCATCGGGTTGGTGATCCCGGCCTGTGCAAAGGCCTCTTTCCCGGCGATCTCCAGTTCGGCCAGATCGGCATATTCGACATCGGCCTTCGGTCCGGTCTTGTCGCCCTGAAATACCGTGCTTGAGGTGGCACCAATCCCGTTGACAAAGGCCGGATTGGCGCATTTTTCACGCGCGCCGTCCAGCGTTGTCAACACCATTGCCGCCCCTCCCGATGAACGCGGGCAGCAGTCAAACAGCTTGTAGGGCCAGGCAACGGCCGGTGAATTCATCACGTCCCCGATAGTGATTTTGCCTTTAAGATGCGCGTTCGGGTTCTTCAGCGCATTTGCGCGTGCCCGCACGACCACCTGCGCGAATTGTTCTTCGGTGGTGCCATAACGGGCCATCTGACGTTGCGTGGACAGCGCCGTCATGGTGACCGTGTTCAGGGCGAAATCGAATTCATAAAACCGGTCCCAGATCAGGTTGAGAATATGCTGGGCGTCCGGGGTTTCGGCCACCCGGTCGGCCCCGACAACCAGCACGTTGCGAAACAGCCCCGAGGCCACATGCGTATAGCCCGCATGCAGCGCCGAACCACCCGTGGCTCCGCCGGTATGCACCCGCATCAGCGGCTTTCCGGCCCCGAAAATCGAATCGACCGACCATTTTTCGATGTCGTGGATGCCGGCAAATTCGGTTGGTGCCATGGAAAACACCACCGCATCAATTTCATCCGGCGTCATCTTGGCGTCTGCAAGGGCGGCCAGCGTCGCATCCTGCACCAGTTCGGCATAGGTTTTGTCGTCGTGGTGTTTTTTGAACACCGTCTGGCCGGTGCCGATCACGGCTACCTGTTGCGGGCTCATGCTGGGATCTCCTCGAAAATGGCGGTGACATTGCCCTGATGGGCGAACCCGTGAAAGCCGATGGCCGCGGCCGTTTTCACGCGGCCCGCCTGAACCGGTCCGGCCTGTCCGGCGACCTGCAACACCGCTTCGGCGGCGCTGATCAGCCCGGCGCAGAAATAGGGGTTCTGGGCGAATGGCCCGCCTGATGGTGACACGGTCTGATCCGCCGGCAGGGCAAGCGCCTGACGGGTGGCGATATCGTGAAAGGCGGTCTGGGCCTCGATCTCGATCACATCAAGATCACCGGCATTGCTCAGGCCGGCATCTTCCATGGCATCGGAAAACGCCGTCTTCAGCCCCTGCATCGAGGCCAGCCTGTCAGCGCCCAACTGATAGCTTTCAAGGCTCCAGCCGATGCCCGACAAACGCGCCATCGGCGTGGCATCGGGGTGGTCGTTCAGCCACGCACCGGACACCACAACCATCGCTACCGCACCATCCGTGACCGGCGGGCGGTGCCCCTCGCGCAGCGGCGTCGACACATAAGGCGAGGCGGCGATTGCGCCTGCCGCGACCGGATCGCTGGCAACGCCGCGCGGGTTTTTCGCGGCAGCCTGACCATAGCTGGCCGCGACTTTGCTGGCCTGTGCCTCGTCCGCGCCCTGCATGGCAGCGGCGAACAGCCCGTCCGTGATGGACATGTTCAGACCGATGGGGCGGGTATAAAACGGTTCGCAGCGCATCCGCATCACATCTTCGAACGGTGCGATCGAACTTTTGTTCCAGCTGACCAGAAGGCCAAGGTGGAAACGCCCCGAACGGATGCGCGTTGCTTCAAGGCAAAGCCCGGTCAGACCCGAATCGGTCGCCTTGATTTCGTCCTTCAGATAGGCACCGGCCGGCGCGGCAAGCAGCATGCTTGAAATGCTGCGCCCGTCCAGCTCGTCGCAGGCGGCAATGGTCACGTGGTCCAGTGCTCTGCGGTTGATTCCCACCGCGTCCAGCGCTTCTTTTGCGGTGTCATATACCATTTCCTCCAGGCGTTTGTCCGTCACCCGAGGCTTCGCCTCGTGCAGCGTAACACCCAGTATATAGGCATCATTTTCCTGATATCTTGGTGCCATTGCGTTCTCCTGAGGCAGCGGGTTGCGCGCGATCGCCCAAAGGCTGAAGGCGAAAGTTTCAGGTAAACGCTAGCGCAGGAGAATTGAATTGTCATTCACTAATTTTAGTTGNGGTTCATTTTNNCTTCTACTAGGTTTGNGAGGTGACCGGTCGTTCAATAAGAGCGAATCAGGTTGGAAATTTTTGGCGACAGCAAGGGGCGATTGGTGGCNAAGGGTTCNGGAAAACAAGCGTGGGGGAATGTGATTCCGGATGCGGCGCAGGTNCGGGCGCTCAAGCGGGCGGCATTGCTGCGCGGGGCGGCTCAGGCGTTCAACAAATACGGATTTCACGGCACGTCGCTTGGCGATATCGCCGCAAGCCTCGGGGTGACCAAGCCGGCGCTTTATCACTATGTCAAAAACAAGCAGGAGCTGCTGTTTCTGTTGCGCGAGGCAACCCTGACGGCGGCCTTTGAAAGCCTTGAGGCCGCCGAGGCGCGCGGCGGCAGCGGTCGCGAACGTCTTGTTGCCACGCTGTGCGACTACATCCGCAGCATCAACAGCGAAGATTCGATCTGCGTGATCAGCATGGAGGAACGGGTTCTCGAAGAGCCTTATGAGTCCCAGATCATCCGCATTCGCGATGAGTTCGAGGGACGGCTGCGCGATCTGGTCGAACAGGGTGTCGCGGATGGCAGCATCGTGCCCTGCAATTCCAAGCTGGTTGTATTCAGCCTTTTGGGGTCGGTGAACTGGACCCAGCGCTGGTTTCGTCAGGGTGGCCGCTGGTCGAACGATCAGGTTGCGGCGGGAATCGCCGAGATCATCAACCGGTCCTTGTCACCCGCGCCGGCGGCCAGTCTGTCGGCGGATCCGTCAGTGATCGGGGAAACGTGCGGCGAGGTCGAAAAATAATGGGTTTCGCGCGGACGCCACCAAGTCAACAGGAGAAGCAAATTGGATTTCAATCTAACTGAAGATCAAAAGCGGTTGCAGGAGTCGGTTCGCACCTTCGCCGAAAAGGAAGTGGCCCCGATTGCCGAACGTCTGGACGCCGAGGCGGTGTTTCCCACCGACCTGTACCACAAGGTTGCCGAGATGGGCATCACCTCGATCCCGTTCCCGGCGGAACATGGCGGCATGGGGTTCGACACGCTGGAAATGGTCATCGCGCTGGAACAGCTGGCCCGCGCCGATCAGTCGATGGCGGCGACGACGATGGTCAGCGTCGCCTGCGGGCTGGTGATGATGCGTTATGGTACCAAGGAACAGGTCGCCAAATACCTGCCCGACATCGTTTCGGGCAAGGCAATCGGCGCGATTGCGGGCACTGAACCGCAGGCCGGGTCATGGACCGCCGGCATCACCACGCGGGCCAGGAAGGTCGATGGCGGCTGGGTGCTGAATGGCGAAAAGGCCTATATCACCAACGCCGGAACGCCGCTGACCTCTTACGTGCTGGTCATGGCCGTCACCAGCGAGCCGGACGCCGAGCGCAAGCAATACACGCTGTTCATCGTGCCGGCGGGCACCAAGGGGTTCACACCGGGCGAGCCTTACAAGAAACTGGGCTGGCGGTCTTCGGANACGCGCCCGCTGTATTTCGACGACTGTTTCATTGCCGATGATTCCATTCTCGGNGATGTGCATGGCGGTCGCATTCTGCTGCATCGCGGCTATCAGCAGGCGCGGGTTTTCCTGTCGGCCTGTTCGGTCGGCCTGGCCCAGGCCAGCATCGACCATTCGGTGGAATTTGCCAACAATCGCAAGGCGTTCAAAGGCACCATCGGATCGTTGCAGATGGTGCAGGACATGATCGCCGATATGGCTGTCGGCACCGAGGCGTCCCGTCTGTTGACCTATCGCGCCGCCAAGCTGGCGGACGAGGGCACCGCATCGCTGCGGGATCTGGCCTATGCCAAGTATTTTGCCACCGAGAACGGCACGAAATGCGCCGATCTGGCAATCCAGGTGCATGGCGGCTGGGGCTTCATGGATGACTGTGCGGTGTCGCGATACTACCGCGACAACCGGGTCTGCACGATTGGCGATGGTGCCAGTCAGATCCAAAAGCTGATCATGGCAAGGGATCTGGGTCTGGACGTTCAGTTTTGATTTAAAAACAATCTGTTGCGGGCGGCACCTAACCACCCGCAACAGGGAACTGACATGGCTTTGGGAGGGGCTGGACAATGGGTTTTGAGGGGAATGCCGTCAGTCTGAGCTGGCCAGAGCCGGATGTGGCGCTGGCAACGATGACCCGCGCGGGGGAAATGAATACCCTGCATCTGGACCTGATCGACGAGTTGGGCCGCGCCATTGACGAAGCGCAGGAAAACAAGGCCCGCGCATTGATCCTGACCGGCAGCGGGCGCGCGTTCTGCTGCGGCGCTCACCTGAAGTACTTTGATAAAGACACGTTGGATCGCTTTGATGTCAGGGACAATTACCTGAACCGGATCGCATTGCTATTCGACCGGATCGAGGCAATTTCCATCCCGGTCATCGCCGCCATCAACGGCTATGCCATGGGGGGCGGTTGCGAAATGGCGCTGGCCTGTGATTTCCGTATCATGGCGGAGGGCGCGGTCATGGCGCTGCCCGAGGTCAAGCTGGGCGCGACGCCCGGCGCGGGGGGCGTGCAGAAGCTGGCGAAATACTGTGGGCGCGGCAAAGCGACCGAGGTGATCCTGCTGGCGCAGGACATCGACTGTGACTATGCCCGCGAGTTGGGGCTTTTATTCGCCAGTACCCCGCCTGATGGCCTGCTGGATGGTACCCTTGATCTGGCCGCACAGCTGAAGAAATTCAGCCCGATGGCGATTGGCCAGTGCAAGGCTTCGATCCACATTGCCGAAGATTGCGACCTGCGCACCGCCCGCCGCTATGGGCTTGAGGCGCTGAGCAATCTGATCGGTTCCCCCGACTGGGAAGAAGGCATAGCCGCCTTTCACAACAAACGCGCACCGGAGTTTGGCTGAATGAGCAACACTGTTCTGTCCGCGAAAAACCTGCNCCTGACCTTTGGCGCGATCACCGCCGTGGACGATATTTCGCTTCAGGTGAAGCCCGGCAANATNTGTGCCGTCATCGGCCCCAACGGTGCTGGCAAAAGCAGCCTTCTCAACTGTCTGTCGGGGTTTTACAAACCCTCGTCCGGCTCGGTCGCGTTCGAGGGCGAGGACATTACCGGCCTGCCGCCCTTCCGGCGCGCCGAAATGGGCATGGCGCGGACCTTTCAGGGCAACCAGACCTATCAGTCGATGACCGTGCGCGAAAACATCCTGTCGGGCTTTCACAGCCAGATGCGCAGCGGCTTGCTTGGCGGCTTGCTTTACTGGGGGCGGGTCCAGCAGGAGAACGCCCATTTCATCAATCTGGCCGAAGAAATCATTGAATTTCTGGAGCTTGAGCAGTTGCGACATACCATTGTTGGAGAGTTGGGCTATGGCTTGCGCAAACGTATTGATCTGGGCCGTGCGCTGGGGCTGAACCCGAAAATCCTGATCATGGATGAACCCATGGCCGGCATGAATACCGAGGAAAAGGGCGATCTGGCGCGCTTCATTCTGGATATCCGCGACGCGCGCAACATCCCGGTCATTCTGGTCGAACACGACATGGAAGTGGTGATGGACATATCCGACGAGGTCACGGTGATCGACTGGGGCAAGGTCATCTCATCAGGTCCGCCTGACGCGGTGCGCAATGACCCGAAGGTTATATCGGCCTATCTGGGTGGGGACGTGGCATGAAACAGATAACCGGCGTTCTGGGGACCGATCCGCGCACCATCGACGGGCGTTCGATCCCACAGCTTTTGCTGGACCGGGCCAGGTCCTTTCCCAACGACACGTTCCTGCAGAAGAAACATTTTGGGCTGTGGAAACCCCTCAGCTGGGCCGAATCCCTGAACATGGTCAGCCGCTATACCTATGGTCTGGCGGCGCTTGGGGTCGAGCCGGGCGATTGCGTGGCGCTGGTCAGCGAAAACATCATCGAAGGTTTTGTCGCTGAATATGCGGTCCTGTGCCGGGGCGCGCTGTTCACGGCGATGTATCCCGACATGATCGCCAGCGAGATGGAACATATCCTGCGCGACAGCGGTGCCCGCGTGGTGTTTGCCGAGGATCAGGAGCAGGTGGACAAGGCGCTGACCCTGATCGACAAGGTCGAAACGCTGGAATGGATCGTCTATTTCGACGATCGCGGCATGTGGGAATACGACCATCCCCAGGTGCTGAGCATCGAAGAACTGGAAAGCCGGGGCGAGGGGCTTCACGCCCAGAACCCCGAGCAGTTCGAGCAGGTCGCCAGCGGTATCGCCGTTCATGACGTGGCGGTCATAAGCTATACCTCGGGCACCACCGGGCTGCCCAAGGGGGCGTTGCTGAGCCATGAATTCGTACTCGACAGCGGCTATCGGCTGATGGATGCGTTCAAGGTCAAGCATGGCCATGAATACCTCTCGTATATCTCGCAGGCCTGGGCGGCCGAACAGATCTGCGGCATCGCTCTGGGCGTGCTGGCCCCGATGGTGGTCAGTTTCGCCGAAAAGCCCGAAACCGTGCCCGACGATCTGCGCGAACTGGCACCCGAGTTTCTGTTGTTCACCCCGCGCCAGTGGGAAATGATGGCATCCGGCTTGCAGGCCAACATGTTTGACGCGCACCCGCTGGTGCGCCGCCTTTACGACTGGGCGCTGGAAACCGGCAAACTTCACCGCGATGCGCCGGGTCTGGGCAGCCGGGTGAAAATGGCGCTGGCCGAAGTGCTGGTGCTGGCCGGGGTGCGCGACAATCTGGGGCTGAAGCGGGCCAATGCGCCGCTGAGTGCCGGCTCGGGGCTGGCGGAAGAGATCTTCACCTATTTCCACGCCATCGGCATCCCGCTGCGCAACCTCTATGGCGCGTCCGAATCCGGCCTTGTTGCCGCCCATTGGCAGGGCACATTCAACCCGCGCACCATGGGCCAGCTTTTGCCGGTCGATCCGACCATCGGCGCGCCGGTGATTGCCGAGGTCACGGTCGCGGGCGAGTTGCTGCTAAGCGGCGGCGCAAAGTTTTCGGGGTATCACAACAACCCCGATGCCAGCGCCGAGAGTTTCAACGAGGCCAGTCAGTTCCAGACCGGCGATGCGATCCGGATAACCGACGCGGGGGACATGATGTTCCTGGACCGGGTCAAGGATCTGCGCACGCTGGCCGGCGGCCATGTCTATCCGCCGCAGTTCCTGGAAAACAACCTGCGCTCGTCGCCGTTCATCAAGGATGCGGTGATCATCGGTGACGAAAACTATGGCCGGGTGACGGCGCTGATCAACATTGATGCGGAAATCTGCGGGCGCTACGCCGAACGTCACAGCCTGGGGTTCGGCACCTTTGCCGAGCTTAGCCAGCTGCCCGCTGTGGTCGACCAGATCGCCGAGACCATCGCCGGGGTAAATCAGATGCTGGACGCGCCATCACGGGTGGCCAGTTTCGCCTGCCTGCCCAAGGAACTGGACCCGGACGACGCCGAACTGACCCGCTCGCGTAAGCTGCGGCGCAACGTGATTTACGAACGATACGCCAAGGCGATCACGGCGCTTTATGGCGATGAAGACCTCTGTGATCTTGAGGTGGTGGTGAAATACCAGGACGGGCGCGAATCCATAGTGCGCTCAATGGTGACGATAAAACGGATGGAGAACCCTGATGGTTGAACTTATTCAAAGCTTGTCCTCGGGGGTTCTTCTGGGGTTGCTGTATGGCATCGTGGCGCTGTCGTTTGTGGTGATCTATCGCGCCTCGCGAGTGGTCAATCTGGCCCAGGGCGAAGTGCTGATGATCGGCGCGTTCCTGGCCTGGATGGCGGCGTCCTCTTTCGGATTGCCGCTTTATCTGGCGATCCCGGCGGCCTTGGTGATGGCGGCATGTTTCGGGCTGATGATCGAACGATTCGTGTTTCGCCCACTGACCGGCCAGCCGATTTTTTCCATCGTCATGGCCAGCATCGGCCTGATCATCCTGCTGCGCGGCGCAACGATGGTGATATGGGGGCCGGCCACGCGGCCTTTCCCGCAGGTGTTCCCGCTGGGAGGCATTGAAGTCGGACCGATAATGCTGAACACGGCGCTGTTGATTGGCGGGGTGATCACCATTGCCTGCGCCGAGGGGCTGAACTGGTTTTTCATGCGCACTGATGCCGGGCTGCGGCTGGCGGCGGTGGCCGAGGATCATACCACGGCGCTGTCGATGGGCATTTCGGTCAGGAAATCGGCGATCATCGCCTGGGTGCTGGGCACCACGCTGGCCACGNTGGCGGCGATCATCATGCTGTCGGGNNNNGTNTTGGGCGTGACGGCGGCNGAAATCGGCTTTCGCGCCTTGCCTGTGGCCTTGCTGGGCGGGCTGGAATCGGTGCGCGGNGCGGTGATNGCCGGGGTTGTGGTGGGCATGGCCGAGGCGCTTGCCTCGACCTATCTTGATCCGCTGACCAACGGCGCGCTGTCGCAGATTTTCCCGTTCATTCTGATCATCCTTGTCCTTCTGATCCGCCCGCAGGGGTTGTTCGGATGGAAGATCATCGAAAGGATCTGAGCGATGCTGCCCTCTGGTATAATCTTCAAATCATACGGCGGCGAAGGGGCCTATCTGGTGACCCGGCCGCAAAAACTGGTGTTTGCGCTGTTTGTCGTCGCGCTGTTCCTGTTCCCGATGGTCAGCTCGGCCTATCTGCTGGGCACGGTGTCGTTCATGTTTATCACCATGATCGCGGTGCTGGGCCTGCAAATCACCGTCGGCATGGCCGGGCAGATCAATCTGGGCCAATCCGCCTTTGTCGGGGTCGGGGCCTATGTCACCGCCGCCATGGCGGTGAATTACGAACTGCCGTTTTATGTGGCAATCCCGATTGGCGGGCTGGTGGCGGGGCTGACCAGCATCCTGTTCGGCCTGCCGGCAGCAAGGATCAAGGGGTTCTATCTGGCGCTGACCACGGTGGCCGCACAGGTGATGTTCCCGCTGGCGATTTCGCGCCTGCCACGGTCCTGGTTCGGTGGGCCGAACGGCATGTCGATGCCGTCGATGGAGCTGTTCGGCTATGAAATCTGGGGGCAGGTGGGGATATATCTGGTAAACCTGTGTTTCCTGCTGGTGTTTGCCGCGCTGGCCTTCAACCTGCAACGCAGCCGCGCGGGCCGGGCGTTCATTGCCATACGCGAAAACGACGTGGTGGCACCGGTGATGGGCATCAATCTGGTCAAGTACAAGATACTGGCGTTCTTCGCCGGCGCGGTGTTTGCCGGCATATCGGGCGGGCTTTATGCCTATTACGTCACCTATGTCACGGCGGAACAATTCACGCTTTGGCTGTCGGTGATCTATCTGGGGATGCTGCTGATTGGTGGCATGACCAGCCCTCTGGGGGCAATATTCGGCGTGATCATCATGACCCTGTTGCAGGAAACGACGCATGACATCGGCGGTTATCTGTCGGACCGGATCAGTTTTCTTGATGAAAGCGTGATCTTTCCGGCGACCAACATCGTGCTGGGCGCGGTGATCATCGCGGTGCTGATCTTTGAGCCGCACGGCATGGTCCGGCGCTGGCGCATCGCCAAGGCGGCCTATCGGATCTGGCCCAACCCGCATGGATAAAATGGGGAACTGAACGGAATTTGGCGCGCATCGCGGAACGCGCCGGATGGCCGGCTGGCATTGCCGGAATATCGGCCAGGGAACAATCGCCGCGACACCGGATTTTCCGGTGCTCAGAAAAGTGAAGTCTAACAAAGGAAGGACAGAATATGTCGATCTTAAGAAGGATTAAAACGCTTGGGCGGGGGGTCAGCGCGGCCGCCGTGTTCGGGCTGGCACTTGCAACGGCACCCGGCGCGCAGGCGGAAACCGATTATACGTTCAGCGTTTCGGTCGATTTCACCGGCCCCTTTGCCGACATCATGCCGAACTGGCATTCGGCCCACCGCGCCATGGTTGATTACTGGAACGACACTACCGGCAAAGACCTGGGCGTCAAGGTCAACATGGCCGTCAACGACATGCGCTATGACGCGTCCGTGGTGGCCAAGAACTGGCCCGGCATTCTGGCCAGCGAAAACCCGATCATGCACATTGGCATGGGCTCGCCCGATTTGCTGAGCCTGATGAAACGTCTGCCGCGCGATCAGGTTCCGATGATCATGGGCACGGCGATGGTGGGTCTGGTCTGGAAGCCCGATGGCTGGCATTTCTCGTTCCGTCCGACCTATAGCCATGAATTCGCCGCCCTGCTGGATCATCTGCAAACCGAACTGGGCGAGGACCGCGCCTTGCGGATCGGCACCGTATCCACACAGGGCCGCGCCGGGTATGAGGATCAGGTCAACGGCGTTGTGCAGCTGACCAAGATGTATCCCGACCGCTTTGCCATTGCCGGCCACGAATGGGTCGCCGACCATCCGGTTTCGATCACCAACGAAATCCGCCGGATGCTTGAATCCAAGCCCGACGCGATCATCATCGGTGCCACCACAACGCAGGTGATCGCCACCGTGCGCGCGCTTGAGGAACTGGACGCCGCCGATGTTACGGTTGTCACAGCGTCACAGAATGGTCTGGACGTTGTCGGCAACACCATCGGTCTTGACGCACTTGAAGGTGACTATTCGGTGTTCTCCTTCGCCCCGTCGATGGAGCCGGGCCTGAAGGCGCTTGAGGTCTACAACAAGTACCACACCGAAGCCGGAAAATGGGATCTGGGGGCCGCGCAATCGGCGGCTCAGATGCTTGTGGCATTGCGTACGCTTGAAGGTGCCGTTGCCGCCGTCGGGGCCGAGAACGTGACCGGCAAGGCGATGTATGACAGCCTGATGGCGACCGAATTCACTTCGGAGATGATGCTTGGCCTGACGTCCGATCTGGATTTCGACAACACCGCTCCGTTCCCGGTGGGCACGGTCACAGCCAAGGCGATCACCGTCAAGGATGGGGTGATTGTGCCTGCGTCCGAAGGCTGGCTGACTGCGCCGGTGCTGGAAAAGTGGTGAACGGGCAAACCCTGAAAGCCTGATCTCAACCGGAGGATCCTGAACGTGCTGTTACAACTCAAGAATGTCGAAGTCGTCTATAGCGGCGTCGTTCAGGTTCTCAGAAGTGTCAATATCGACGTGCCACAAGGCAGTGTCGTGGCCATTCTGGGGGCCAACGGGGCCGGAAAAACCACCATGCTCAAGGCAATCTCGAGCTTGCTCGAGGTTGAACATGGCGAAGTGACCGGCGGCGAAATCCTTTTTCAGGGCACCAATATCGCCAATGCCGACCCTGCCGGCGTCGTGCAGCAGGGGATCGTTCAGGTGCTTGAGGGCCGCAAGGTTCTTGAGCATCTGAGTGTCGAACAGAATCTGCGCCTCGGGGCGCATTTTCGCAAGGACAGGGATGTGGTGGCGCAGGATATGGAGCGCATNTTCACCTACTTCCCGGCCCTGAAGAACCTGCTGAAACGCATCTCGGGCTATCTGTCGGGCGGCGAGATGCAGATGCTGCTGGTCGGGCGCGCCCTGCTGGCCAAGCCAAAAATACTGCTGCTGGACGAGCCGACAATGGGCCTGGCCCCGCTGATCGTTCAGGAAATCATCTCCTGCCTGAAACAGATCCACGCGGCAGAAAACATGAGTATGATCATTGTCGAGCAGAACGCCAACGCTGCATTGGCGGTTGCCGACTATGCTTACGTTCTGGAAAACGGGCGTATCGTCATGCACGGGCCGAAAGAGGAATTGCAGAAAAATCAGGACATTCAGGAGTTCTATCTGGGCCTGTCGATGGATCAGGACCGCAAGAGTTTTCGCGACATCAAACACTATAAACGCCGCAAACGTTGGTTGGGCTAGGCGGGCTTTTTGACCCCGTCGCCCCGGACCTGCTTGAGGTGCCGGGTTTGGGACGGTATGAGGGAGCATATGCAACCGGCCATCGAAACGAATACTGCTTACCAGAATTAACCCTGAGCGCCCCATCCGGCGGTTCAGGGTATTTATCTTTCAGGAGAACCGAAAATGGGCTCAACTGCCGATACCTATACGCATCTTCAGACCGCCTATGCCAAGGCGGCAAAAACTGCGCCGGCCCTGCAAAGGCGCTTTGCGGCGGCGGGGGTTGATCCGGCCGGCATTGGCTCGGTTCAGGATCTGTCACGCCTGCCGGTGCTGAAAAAGGAACAACTGCTGAGCGAGCAGCGCCAGAACCCGCCGTTTGGCGGCTATCTGGCCGCAAAGAACAGTGATCTGGGGCGGATATATGTTTCGCCGGGACCGATTTTTGAACCGACCTTGCGGGCCGGTCCGGGGCACGGGCTGGATGTGTTGTTCCGGTCTGCGGGCGTCGGCGGCGATGATGTGGTGTTGAACACCTGGATGTACCATCTGGTGCCGGCCGGTCTGCTGTTCGACGAGGCCGCGCAGGCGGTCGGGGCGACGGTTGTCCCCGGCGGGGTCGGCAACCGCGAATTGCAGGCGCAGATCATCGTTGAGACCGGCGTCACCTCGATCTGTGCCAGTACCGCGTTTTTCATGGCGCTGGCCGATACGGTGATCGAAACCTACGGGCGCGATGCCTGGAAGGTGAAAACCGCGTTTCTGGGCGGCGAGATGGGTGACTGGATGGCCAAGCGCCGTTTGATCGAAAAAACCTATGGCGTGTCCACCTGGGCCGCCTATGCCACCGCCGATCTGGGGATGGTGGCTTATGAGGACGGTGGCGACGGCTATGCGGTGCAACCGCGCCGCATCGTGCAGATTTGCGACCCCGTAACCGGCCAGCCCAAACCGTTCGGCGAGGCAGGCGAGGTGGTTGTCACCACGCTGGACCCCGATGCCTGGCCGATGATCCGTTTCGGCACCGGCGACAGTGCGTTTGCGCTGGAGCAGGCCGGTGACGGGACCGTGACGCGCCTGTCGGCGTTGCAGGGCCGGGTTGGCGATGCGGTGAAGGTGCGCGAGATTTTCGTCTATCCCCGCGCCATCGAAGAGGTGGTGATTGCCGCCGGGCTGGAGCGGGCGCAGGCCATTGCCACGCGGGAAAACGACCGGGATATCATCCGCATAAGGGGCGTTCTGCCTCAGGGCGGCGATCCGGCCGGGGCCGAGGCCGCCGCGCTGGAGACATTTCAGCGCGTGGCGCGTATCCGTCTGGACGGGTTCGACATTGTTGGCGCGGATGCTCTGGAAGAGGGTGCCGCCCTTATCGTGAACCAAAAGGACAACTGAACCGCGTCCAGTATCGACTTGCAGGAGACATAAATGCCCAGTTCGCAAATTCACTCTGAAATCAGCTTTCCTTTTGATGCGCCGCCCGAGCCGGGCGAATGGATGGAAGTTGCCGATGGAGTCCTGTGGATCCGGATGCCGATGCCGTTTGTTCTTGACCATATCAACGTGTTCGCCATTGCCGATGGCGATGGCTGGGCGATTGTCGATACCGGGCTTGAGACCAAACTGACCGTCAAGCTCTGGCGAGATCTGTTGGAGGGCGCGTTGCAGGGCAAGCCGGTCACACGGGTGATTGCCACGCATATGCACCCCGATCACATTGGCATGGCCGGCTGGCTGACACGCCGGTTCGATTGTCGGTTGTGGATGACCCGGCTGGAATATCTGAACTGCCGGGTGCTGGTGGCCGACACCCTGCGTCAGGCCCCCGAGGACGGTATCCGGTTTTGCCGCGCCGCTGGCTGGAACGAGGATGAGATTGACGATTATCGTACCCGGTTTGGCAATTACGGCAAGTTCGTCCACCCCTTGCCCGACAGTTTCAAACGCATCCGCGAGGGCGACAGTTTCGCCATTGGCGATCACATGTGGACGGTTGTTGTCGGTTCTGGCCATTCACCGGAACACGCCTGTTTTTACTGCCCGGATCTGAAGCTGTTCCTGTCCGGCGATCAGGTTATTCCCGGCATTTCGTCGAATATCTCGGTCTATCCGACCGAGCCGGACGCCAATCCGATGCATGGCTGGCTGACCTCGCTGGCGCATGTGCGCGACACGGTGCCGGACGATGTCATGGTGTTGCCGTCGCATAAGACCGCCTTCATCGGTCTTCATGCCCGCATCAACGAACTGCTGGAAGAGCACCACACGGATTTCGGCAAGCTGAAGCAAGCCCTGAGCACGCCAAAGCGCGCGGTCGATGTATTTGACAGCCTGTTCAAGCGGCAGATTCTGGGCACCGACCTGTTGAACATGGCGACGGGCGAATGTGTGGCCAACCTGAATTATCTCGAGGATCTTGGCCAGATCAAACGCGAGCGCGACAACGACGGGGTGGATTGGTTTCACAAGGTCTGATGCGCGGCCGCGCATAAGGCGGCTACGCATCAAGCCCTTGCGGGTTTTCTTCGCATGTGTTCAGCGGGGCGCGCCGGGCAGGTCATTTTCCTGGGCCAGCCGCGCGGGCACCGCGATTGGCAGGTCCATCAGGATCTGCGCATAGGCCTTGCCCTGCGGGTCAATCCGCAGGCTGGCCATGCCGCCGCCGCCCAGCGTGTCATGCAGCACAAAATTCAGCGCATGCAGCCCCGGCAGCTCAAAGCAATCGACGCCCCCCTGACAGAAATGGGCGAAGTATTCGGCCACGGCACTGGCCGGCAGGCCAGCGCGAATAAAGGGCAGATAGGCCGGTTTGCGGGCAATCAGGCCGATATTGGCCAGATCGCCCTTGTCGCCGCTGCGCCCCCAGGCCAGCGCGACCAGCGGCACATCGACCATCGGTTCACCACCGGTCAGCGGGGTTGGCTTTGATGCGCTATCGGGCGCGGGGCCGGGGGTGGAGGTGCCCGGTGCCACGGTGCAGTCAACCGGTTTTCCATCCAGTTCGACATGTGGAGGTATGCCCGCCTTCGGGGCCAGAAACGAAAACAGCCGCACCACCGGTTGTGGGCGGGGCCGGCCGGCAAAGAATCCGGTCAGCCCCTGCGGCCCGCCGGTACCCATTGGTGCGATTTCGCTGGCGAATACATTCACCGCTTCGCGCTGGGCATGGCGCACACCAATCTTCAGCACCACTTCGCGCGGGTTTGTGGCGGCGCGGGCACCATAGTTGGCCTCGGCCCCCAGAACCTCGATCGAGACCTCGTCGAAGCCCGGCATGTTCCTGCTGCGCAGAATGCGTTCGCAGCGGCGAATGATCGAGTCCCCCAGAACCTGCGCGCGCTCGGCAGAATCGGGACCGATCAGCGTTGGCATCGACATGGCGCGAAAGCCATCCTGATAGGTGGCGCTGATCTTGTACTGGTCGGTGCAGGGTCGGCCACGCGTGCCGGATACCGAAATCCGGTCCGGCCCGTCCTCGGCCAGTTTCACTTTGGTAAAGTCACAGATCACGTCCGGCAGGATGTAACTGGCCGGATCGCCGATTTCATACAAAAGCTGCTCGGCCACCGTGCCGATGGTGACGATGCCGCCGGTGTCTTCGGGCTTGGTGATGGTGAACCGCCCATCGGCGTGGCATTCGGCCACAGGAAAGCCCATGTCGTCCCAGCCGCCCACGTCGCGCCAGTCAGTGTGGATGCCCCCCGCAACCTGCGCGCCGCATTCCAGCAGATGCCCGACCAGAGACCCGGTTGCCAGCATATCCCAATCGTCATCCTGCCAGCCGAATTCATGCATTAACGGTCCCAGCGCCAGGGCGCTGTCGGTGCAGCGCCCGGTGATGACGATATCGGCCCCCGCATCCAAAGCGCGGGCAATCGGGCGGGCTCCGAAATAGGCGTTTGCGCTGGTGAATTGCGAAGGTGCCGCCACACCGCTGAACATTTCCTTCAGCCCCGGTGCCTGCAACAGATCGGCGCGCGCCATCACGTCGTCGCCGGTGACGGTGGCAATGGACAGGTCCACGCCCGCCTGTTTCGCCACTTCTGCCAGCGCCGCGCGGCAGGCCTGCGGGTTGATGCCGCCGGCGTTGGTGACCACCTTGATGCCGCGCTGCTTGATCTGCGACAAAAGCGGCGCGATGGCGGCGATGGCATCGGGGGCATAGCCCATGTCTGGCGATTTGGCCCGCGCCCGCACCAGCAGGGACATCGTCACCTCGGCCAGATAGTCGGAAATCAGATAGTCCAGCCCTTCGACCGCGATCAACTGGCTGGCCGCAAATTGCGAATCGCCCCAGAACCCGGCCCAGCATCCGATTTTCACTGATCGCATCAACTTATCCTTGTTTGCACTCGGGCAATCCTATTGCATCCTGACCGGGTCATAAAGAAAAAATGAGTGCCACTCAGTAACTTTTCCTGACCGGCCATATGTGTCATTGTAAGGCCGGGTCACAAACAGGCAGGACTACGGATGAGCAAACCATCGCAGCAGGGTCCAAAGACCCAGCAGACTGCCCCGCCCGGCATGTCTGAACGGGTTTTCGGCACCCGCGTGAAAATTCTCGAGGAGGCGCGTTTGCGGTTCACCTTGCGGGGGTTCGAAAAGACCACGACGGCCGATATTGCCCGGGCATCGGGTGTGTCCGAAGGTACGGTGTTTCAGCATTTTGGCACCAAGATGGGCCTGCTCGGGGCGGTGATGGACCAGTATTACCATCGGCTGATTGCCGAGTCGGGGCAGATTATCGATAAGTCATCGGAACCTAAGGAAACTCTGGCCCGGTTGCTGACCCATTACGCGCTGCAACTGGAAGAACAATGGGATCTGATCCGGGTATTCAACCAATTTGGCCGCTATGGGCGCGATGCGTTCGTGACCCGGTTCAACGACCATAACCGTGCCTATACGGCGCTGTATCTGACGCAATTCAGGGCGTTGCAGGCGGACGGGGTCATTCGCGCCGACATTCGCCCGGAATTCAGCCGCGATCTGCTGCTTGGCGGGCTGGAGCATTATGCCATCGGGCATTTTTCCCGGGACAGGCCGCACGACACGCGGGCGCATGTGGCGCGGCTTATCCAGGTTTTCATGGAAGGGAACCAACCAGGTTGAATTGCCTTTATTGGGTGTTCAGGCACTCCGCTCAGCGAGCGTGCCGGCAGCCAGCCAGGCATCCTGTTGCTCCATGCGGCGGATGGCCAGATGCATCCAGATGCTGGACACCGCGACCAGGACGAACAACAGCATGAAGGGGGCTGTCCAGATGCCGGTCAAGTCCAGCAGGACACCAAAGGCGATGGGCAGAAAGAAACCGCCCAGACCGCCGATCATACCGACCAGACCGCCAACCGAGCCGACATGATCCGGATAGTACTGCGGAATGTATTTATACACGGCCGCCTTGCCCAGGCTCATCACAAAGCCCAGAATGATGCTAAAGGCGACGAACAGGCTTAGGGATACGCTGATATCCAGCTCGACCGGTCCGTTCATGCCGTGGAAGACGATGTGGCTGCCGGGGTATGACATCACGAACAGGACCAGCAGCGACACGAAGAAGGTCAGGTTGATGACAAACCGCGCGCCCCATTTGTCCGACATCCACCCGCCCAGGGCGCGAAAGACCGATCCGGGCAAAGAATAAAGCCCGGCCAGAATACCCGCCGTGGTCAGTTCCAACCCGTACGCGCCGACATAATAGCGCGGCAAAAACGAGGCCAGCGCCACGAAGGCCCCGAAAACAAAGAAATAATACATCGAAAAACGCCACACCTGAAGGTTCTTCAACGGCGCAAGCTGTTCGGCGACCGAGACGTGCTTTTCGCCCGAGGCCTGACGGCGTTCATGTTCCGGATCGGGTTTGGCAAAGACATAGAACAGCACGGCGGCAATCGCCAGAGCTGTGGCATAGACCTGCGCCGTGCCCTCCCAGCCGATTGCGACCACCAGAAACGGAGCGGCAAAATTGGTCACGGCGGCACCGACGTTGCCGACCCCGAAAAAACCCAGCGCGGTGCCCTGATGCTTGTCCTCGAACCAGCGCGAGACATAGGAAACCCCGATGATGAACGACCCGCCTGCCAGCCCCAGCCCCAGCGCCACCACCAGGAACATTTCGTAGGTCTGCACCGTGGTCAGCATCCAGACCGCCACCGCCGTTACCAGCATTTGCAGCGGAAACATGATCCGGCCACCGAATTGTTCGGTCCAGATCCCCAGGAACATCCGGCTGATGGATCCGGTCAGGACCGGCGTTGCCACCAGCAATCCGAACTGGGTATCGGACAGGCCCAGATCCTGTTTGATTTTAATGCCGATGATGGAAAAGATCGTCCAGACCGCGAAACAGACGGTAAAGGCAAAGGTGCTTAACCCCAAGGCACGGTACTGGTCATTGCGGGGTATGCTTGGTGATGGCTGCATTGTGTTTTCTGTCATTGTGCTGCGATACTGAGATGGGTTTGATCAATCAGGGACTGCAATTCGGACCTGCATGACCCGCAATTTGTGCCGGCATTGGTACACCGGCCCAGGGCTCCGGGGGTTGTGGCCCCTTTGCGGATCTCCCGGCGCAAGGTGTTTTCACCGACGTTGAAACAGGCGCAGATGATGCGCCCGGTGTCTTCACGGGTGGTCCCCGGCACGCCTGACAGGGCGGCCAGCGCGCTTTCGGTGCTGTTGATTTGCGAAATGGCAAGGTTTCGCGCCACCGTCAGCGGGCGCGGTGCGGCAAAGAACAGCCCCCGGAGGACCGCATCAATGTGGATCGCCACGCGCACGATACCGCGCGCCGGATCCTGCATGATGCTGGCATCACCGGCGTGCAGGTTCAGCACCCGGCGGGCCTGGTGTTCCCAATCCTGCGGCGTGTCCGTCCCGGCCAGTTCACAGCTCCACCCGGTGCTGGTGCGGGCAATCGCGCTGTAAAAAGCCGTTGGTTCCATTTCCACCGCCGAGGCGGCAAACCCGTACCAGCCCACCTGACACCGCGCCAGTTGAACCCGGCTGCCTTTCAAGGCGGGCTGGCCGGAAACCGGATCAACCACCGCTTCGACCAGCGCATTGACCCGCCCTGTTGGCGCGTTTGTGCCGCTCCAGTGCATCGGCATGAAAACCGTGCCTCTGGGCGTGTCACTGGTGACCGCCACGCGCACTATCGATCGCCCGTCCGCCCGGTTGACCTTGATCAGATCGCCGCTCTCAAGGTCCAGTTGTGCGGCGTCTGCGGGGTGGATTTCGACAAATGGTTCGACCTGATGCTGGCTCAGGCGGGCAGATTTGCCGGTGCGGGTCATCGTATGCCACTGGTCGCGGATGCGCCCGGTGTTCAGATGGAAATGTCCGGGCTGCGGGGCCGCATGCACCGTCGGAGTGACCTCCAGCATGCGTGCCTTGCGGTCCGGATGGAAAAATCCGCCCTGACCAAAGAACCGCCCACCTGTGGGGCCTGCGAAGGTGACCGGCCATTGAACCGGCTTGAAATCTGCGTAATCCGCATCGCTGATGGTTGCCAGACCGCTGATGTCGAAATCACCACCCAGGGCCGCGGCCTTGCCCGACAGGGCGGCATATTCGCGAAAGATGTCGGCCGGCGATTCATAGGCAAACGCCGCCTCCCAGCCCATGCGCCGGGCCACGTCGCAGATGATTTTCCAGTCCGGGCGGGCCTCGCCGGGGGCGGGCAGGAAAGCGCGCTGCATACTGATGCGGCGTTCCGAATTGGTGACGGTTCCGGTCTTTTCGCCCCATGCGGTTGCCGGCAGGTGAACATCGCACAGTATGCTGGTATCGGTGCGGGATGCGACCTCGGATATCACTGAAAATTCGACATTGGCTATCGCGCGCGATACGGCATCCGCGTCGGGCATCGACACCGCCGGATTGGTCGCCATGATCCACAGCGCCTTGATCTGTCCGGTTTCACAGGCGCGGAACATGTCCACGGCCTTCAGGCCGGCCTGGGTGCAGATGGTCGGCGATTGCCACGCCTGCTGGACCGTATCGCGATGATCCGGGTTTTCGATATCAAGGTGACAGGCCAGCATGTTGGCCAGCCCGCCGACCTCGCGGCCACCCATGGCATTAGGCTGGCCGGTGACCGAAAACGGCCCCATGCCGGGGCGGCCAATCCGACCGGTGGCCAGATGGCAGTTGATGATGGCATTTACCGTGTCGGTGCCGCCGACCGACTGGTTCACCCCCTGCGAATAAATCGTCACCACCTTTTGCGCACCGATCCAGAGATCGTGAAAGGCGCGGATATCGTCATCGGACAGGCCAGTGTCTGCCCCAGTGCCCGCCCCAGTGCCCGCCCCAGTGTCTGCCGCATCGGTGGCCTGCGCCGCTGCAAGCGCCGCGTCAAACCCGTTCACGAACGCATCGACATAATCCTGATCGACCTTGCCGCGCCGGGCGATTTCGCACAGCAGACTGTTGAATAGCGCGGTATCCCCATCGGCGCGAATGGCCAGATGCAGATCAGACGCAGCACCCGAGGCGGTGCGGCGCGGATCAATGGTGACAATTTTCATGCCGGGCCGCTTTGATTTTGCCGCCTCGATGCGCTGAAACAGCACCGGGTGGCACCAGGCCAGGTTGGAACCGGTCAGCACAATCACATCGGCCTGTTCCAGATCGGTGTAATCGCCCGGAACCGTATCGCTGCCAAAGGCGCGCTTGTGGCCGGCCACGCTTGAGGCCATGCAAAGCCTTGAATTGGTGTCGATATTGGCCGAACCGATAAAACCTTTCATCAGCTTGTTGGCGACGTAATAATCCTCGCTCAGCAATTGGCCGGAAACGTAGAAGGCCACGCTGTCCGGTCCATGATCGCGGATTGCCGCGCTGAATTTGTCGGCCACCAGATCAATCGCATCATTCCAGCTTGCCCGTTGCCGGCGTACACTTGGTGCCAGCAACCGCCCCTGTGGACCCAGTGTTTCGCCCAAGGCAGTTCCCTTGGAACACAGGCGGCCAAAATTTGCCGGGTGATTGGGATCGGCTTTGATTTTGCCATCCGGACCAGCCAGCAATCCACAGCCGACACCGCAGTAGGGGCAGGTTGTGCATACCGGCGCATTCATGGCTGCGGTGCGGCCACCCTTTATGCCCTGCGCAGCCGGTGCCCGGTCAGGGGCCGTCCCGGCATTAATCAGGGTGGGCTTTGGCAGCATAAAGAGGGCTCCTGTTCAGGCGGGCAGGTCGCGCAAGTTGGCGCTATGGACGGGCAAATCAACGTTGGCCAGATACCGGCACAGGAAGAATGGCCTACACATAGGAACCAAACGTGTTGCTGTATGTTGCTATAAAATCAACATCATGTTGCGAAAAGTGCAACGGCCTGATCGTCAGGGCGGGTTTGCCCGGATTTTCTCAGTTCAGCCCAATTCCGCGCGCAGGGTTCTCAGGTGCGCGGGCAGGTTGCGGGCGGTAATCACAGCCTCGCGGACAAGCGTGTCGAAATGGCTGGTGAAGGTCTCGATCCGGTCCCGGTCCCGGAAGGCCAGATAGTGCGACCCGGCGTAGAACACGCATAACAGCGGGCCGAACAGGGTCAGCGGGGCCGAATAAAGGCGCTGGGCATCAAACAGATAGATGCGCAGGCGTGGGTAAAGCTGGTCGCAAAGCGCCAGAAACCGGTCGATCTGATTGCGCCGGATGTCAAGCGGCAGGCCCCGGTAATACCCGGTGGCGCGGGCAAAGCTGTCCAGCTCGTATTGCGGCATGGCGATTTCGTAATCTGACCGGGCCGAGCGCATCCATTGCAGCCGGTCCTCGGAGGCTCCGATGGCTTGTGTTGCCGTGCGCCCCAGGTGCGGCGTGTATTCCCATTCCAGCATTTCACGGGTTTTCAGCATGTCGGGCAGGGCGGCCGGCACATGGCGGACCTTGTAGCCCGCCGCTTCCTGGTGCCAGTCGAAAATACGTTCGTCCACCAGCGCGCGCGGGGCTTTGGTCAGGCTAAGCGATCCGGCCAGCAGGTCAGCCGCACTTTCGGGCCGGTCCGAAAGCGACAGCAGCCAGTCCGCCGACACCCCCAGCGCCGAGGCGCAGGCCCCGACCACCTGGGCATTGGGCAGGCGCGCGCCACTATCCCCAAGTAACTGCGAAATGGTCGAGCGGTCGACACCAACCTGCCGCGCCAGCGCGCTTTGATTGGTGCCGCTGTCCTTGAGGGCGCGCGCCAGTCGGGTGCGAAACTGGGCCGCGCGCAGTCGTTTGTCGATTTTTATGCTCATTTGTTTACTTTTATCACAGTTGTAGAGTTTTGTTAATCATATTCCGAATTCTCACCAGCGCGATGGTGCAGTAACAGGGCAGTAACAGGAATGTGAGCGGGCACCGCACAGAGACCGCCTGCACAGAAACCACCCGCACAGAAACCACCCGCACAGAAACCGCCCGCAAGGAGGAAAGATGGAAACCCGCAGTCGTTCATTTGTCAAAGCGCTGATCTGGAGCGCGATGGGCCTGGCGATCATGGCGCTTGTTGGGGCCGTTGCCACGGGATCGGTCGTGGCGGGCGGAGCCATGGCGCTGATCAACACCGGCATCGGGCTGGTGATGTATGTGCTTTACGAACGTGTCTGGGCGTCGATTCGCTGGGGCCGTCATGTCTGAGCGGGGGCACCAGAACAGCATTGAATGGCTGACGCTGGCGCTGATCGTGATCTGTTATGGGGTCTGGGCGCTGGCGTTGTTCTGGCTGGCGGGTTTCTCACTGGTTTTGGCCATGCTGGCCGTGGCCCTGACGGTGGCGTTCCATTCGTCGCTGACGCATGAGGTTCTGCATGGCCATCCGTTTGCCAGCAAGGCGCTGAACGAGGCGCTGATGTTCCTGCCGCTGAGCCTGATTGTGCCTTACAACCGGTTTCGCGATCTGCACCTGTCGCATCATCGCGATTCCAACCTGACGGACCCATATGACGACCCGGAATCCAACTATCTGGATCCGGCGGTCTGGGAAGGATTGCCAGGCTGGAAACGGCAGGTATATCGCGCCAACAATACGCTGTTGGGGCGGATATCGCTGGGGCCGGGGTTGAGGCAGATGTGCTTTTTCGCCGAGGAATGGCGCGCGGCGCTGCGCGGTGATCGGGCGGTGTGGCTGGCCTGGGCCCTGCACCTGCCGGGGGTGGCAATTGTCCTGTGGCTGGTGGCGGGGTCGATGATGCCGGTATGGGCCTATGCAATCGCCGTCTATTTTGGAGTTGGCCTGATCAAAATCCGCACTTTTCTTGAACATCGTGCCCATAAATCCGTGCGGGGGCGCACAGTCATTGTTGAAGATCGCGGGCCGCTGGCCTTTTTGTTTCTGAACAACAACCTGCACGTGGTTCATCATATGCACCCAAATGCCGCCTGGTATCGGTTGCCGCAGCTATACAGGGACGCAATTGAGCGGTATCAGGCCTGTAACGAGGGGTATGTGTTCCGCTCCTACGGGCAAGTTTTCCGGCAGTATTTTCTGCGCGCCAAGGATCCGGTCCAGCATCCGCTCTGGCACAAGGGATAATTACAGGTCATAGGGGGGGCATGAGCCTCTGGATACCTGTCACCCTGGCAGCCGCAATCTTTCAGACATTGCGGTTCATGCTGCAAAAATCCTTAAGCACCACGCGCCTGTCGGCGGTGGGGGCGACGTTTGCGCGGTTTGCCTATTCCGCGCCGATCATTGTGACGGTTCTGGCGGGCTATCTGCTTATTTCGGGGCGCAGCCTGCCGCCGCTTTCGGGGGCGTTCTGGGCCTATGTGCTGACCGGCGGGACAACGCAGATACTGGCGACGATCTGGGTGGTCGAGCTGTTCAAACAGCGCAATTTCGCGGTGGGCATCACCTTCAAGAAAACCGAAGTGATCCAGACGGTGCTGGTTGGGCTGGTGGTGCTGGGCGAAGGCGTCAGCCTGGCAGGATTCGCGGCGATCCTGCTGGGGCTGGTCGGGGTGCTGACCCTGTCGAAAAGCCCCGGCGGCACCGGGCATTGGTGGCAACACCTGACCAATCGGGCGGCGGCCCTTGGGCTGGGATCGGGGGTGCTGTTTGCCATTTCCGGGGTGACTTACCGTGCCGCCTCACTGGAACTGAGCGCGCCGGAACCGGTGTTTCGCGCGGCAATCACGCTGGCGGCTGTGGTTTCGTGGCAGATGATCGGCATGGGGGCATGGCTGGCCTGGCGCGACCGGGCGGAATTGCGGGCGGTCTGGGCGGCGCGGCGCACGGCGCTGTGGGTCGGGCTGTTCAGTATGGGCGGTTCGTTCTGCTGGTTCATCGCCTTCACCTTGCAGACGGTGGCCTATGTCAAGGCGCTGGGCCAGATCGAACTGATCTTTTCCATGCTGGCCTCGGTATTGTTTTTCCGCGAACGTATCACCGGGCGGGAATTGTCGGGAATCGCGCTGTTGGCTGGCAGTATCCTGTTGCTGGTACTGGTGACCTGACCACAATTGGCGGCCAAATTGCCGGGCAAAATACCGGCCAGAATTTTACCAGGAAAATTGAAATTCCCCTGTTCTCGCGAGCTTTGTATCGTCGCAGCCTGAACCGTTGAATCTGGCGCATCTTCTGTCGGCTTTCTGTATCGGAGGAGGTATTTTTACCGAATGGTCAAAAAATCTGTTGATTAATATCCCGGATGTGGCAGTCTTGCAGTCAGGAAAACTCGAGGGAGATACCCAATGGCAAATGGCCAAAT
>JGI24025J20009_10000433_pt1 | contig 32344 bp, 25 predicted proteins | sample Cruoilmetagenom3_FD_20009 | JGI IMG/M metagenome (IMG submission 20009) | reverse complement strand
CTTCTGAAGTGGTGGAATATACTGTGTTTGATAGAGCAAAATTGCCAGTCAGCAGTGAAATAAGAGGACCTGCCATTATTGAAGAAAAAACCTCCAATACTGTTGTTCTTCCGGATGATATTGCGAGAATTAATGAATTTGGAGAAATAGTAATTGAAAAGAGGTATAAGTAATTTTGGAGGGGAAGGAATGAAAAAAGAATTAAGCGAGTCCACTCGGGAAATAATTAGATATGCCCTTATTGAGGCAGCGAATGAGATGAAGATAAAATTGATCAAGATGTCTGTGGATACACTTTTTTATGAAGCAAAGGATTTTAGCGTAGGACTTTTTAATTCTAAAGGTGAAATGCTCTCACAAGCAGCTGGTCTGCCCCATTTCTTAGGCAATCTTGGTCAATCAATAAAAGAGACAGCTAAGGACATTGGTGGTTTTGATAAATTTAAATGCGGTGACGTTTATATTACTAATGACCCATACAGTGCTACACTTCACATAAATGACATGACGGTAATTTACCCTATATTCTGGGATGATAAGTTAATTGCTTTTTCCGTAGCCAGAGGTCACTGGAGCGGTATTGGAGCTGCGGAGGGAGTGCAGGTAGTAAGTGCTGATAATATGTTTAAAGAAGGCAATGTGTTTAAGTCGATTAAATTATGGGACAGAGGCAAACTTAATTATGAAGTTATGAAAATAATAACATATAATTGCAGAATACCAGACAAAATAGAGAGAGATTTATATGCCCAGAAGGCTGCTTGTTATGTTGGTGAACAACGTTTAAAGAGTCTGGTTAAAAAATATGGAGAGGAGAGATTTTTTGATTATACAGATGCTATTCTTGAGCATGCAGAAAGGTTTGCCCGTAACAATGTCAAGAAAATACCTGATGGAGAATATGAAGCTTCCGGGTACTGGGATGATGATGGTGTGAATCTCGATGTGCCCATCCCAATCCATGTTAAAGTGATAGTTAACGGAGATGAAGTGACAATCGATCTCACAGGTTCAAGTAAGAGAGTTCCTGGTAGTGCTAATTGTGGGAGAACACAGTCCGAAACGGAATGTCGGTGGGCTTATTGTGCAATAGTTGCGCCTTTTCTGCCCACTAATGAGGGCATATTCAGGCCACTCCATGTAATAATACCCGAGGGTTCCATATTTAACGCAAAGAAGCCAGATGCAACATATCTGGGATACGGACCGGCTGATGTAGCAAAAGACCTCATTTACACTGCTCTCGCACCTGCGATACCTCGTAAGGTTTGTGCACCTAACTATGGACAAATGGAGAATGGAGCATTTTATGGAATATGGTCAAAAGCCCAGGAATTCTGGTATGGATGGGTAATGATGGCAGGAGGAACAGGAGGTAACTTCTACAAGGATGGTCAAAATGCTATGACGTTTGGTGATTTGTCCAATGAGCCCCAGGAGAAGATTGAGCGAAATTATCCGTTTAAAGTTATAAGATATACATTACCTCCTGATTCTGAGGGGGTCGGGAAACATAGAGGTGGATTTGGCTTACTGTGTGAAGTTGAGTTTACTGGTAAAAGGTGGTCTGGCGACGATGTGTGCAAAGAGGGAAAAGTCTGTTCTTATGCTGGGAGGGGGAAAAATGCGCCAACCTGGGGAATACTTGGCGGACAATCACCACGTTTGCCGAACTATATAAAGGTCAATCCTGGTACTCCAGAAGAAGTAGATGCTTTTAGAAAATCCGGCTATCCTCTTAAGATTGGTGACGTTGTGCAATTCTATGCCTGTGGAGGAGGAGGTTACGGAGACCCTCTCGAAAGAGATGCAAAATTAGTCCAGGAAGACGCGAGAGAAGGATTAATCTCGGTAAAGCATGCTAAAGAGGCATACGGTGTTATATTGAACCCTGATACTTATGAAATCAATATTGAAGAAACTAAAGAATTCCGTCAAAGATTATTAGCCAGCCGTGACAAAGGATAGAAAAATAGGAGGCATAGATGTACAGATTAAGCACAGATGTAGGCGGAACTTTCACCGATGGTGTGTTGCTCGATGAAACTACTGGTGAGATTGCGGTAAGCAAGGTCTCTTCCACCCCGGTGAATCCTGCCATTGGCACCATTCAAAGCATGGAGAGATTCAGAATTCCTATCAACGAAGTCTCTTTCTTTGTTCATGGAACTACTGTAGTGATCAATGCCTTGATCGAGGGCAAAGGTGCCAGGACAGCCTTAATCACTACTAAGGGGTTCAGAGATGTGCTGGAGATCAGGCGAAGCAATCGCACAGAGATGTACAACGCTCTTTATAAGAAGCCAACGCCTCTTATTCCAAGACACCTCAGGCTGGAGATTAAGGAAAGGATGGGAGTCGATGGGAAGGTGCTGATTCCCCTGGAGACCGCTGACCTTGCCCAAATCATCAAACGCCTGCATAAGGAGAAGGTCAAGTCAATAGCAGTCTGCCTTATCAATGCTTATGCTAACCCTGAGCATGAGGAGGAGATAGGTAGGCTTTTGAATGAACAGTATCCTGAGGCAGTCGTATCCCTTTCACACAATATTACAAGGCGCTACTATGAATATGAGCGGACCAGCACCACTGTGCAGAATGCGTATGTAATGCCAGTGGTAAAGAGATATCTAAGAAGCCTGGAAGAAGAGTTAAGGAAGCGTCACTTTCAAAGTGTTTTGCAAATTATGCAGTCCAATGGCGGCATTATGACGTCTGCCATTGCCAGGGAAATGCCTATCTTGATGGTGGAATCAGGTCCTGTAGCGGGTGCCATCGGTGGGGCTCAGCTGGCCAGCATGATAGGATACAACAATGTTATCACCTACGATATGGGAGGCACCACCGCTAAGACGTCCATCATCAGGGGAGGATTACCAGAGACCAGCGACCAATATATGGTTGAAAGGCGTCCAATCCTGCTCCCTGTGGTTGATATACGCGAGATCGGGGCCGGTGGAGGCAGCATTGCCTGGATTGATGAAGCCGGGGCCTTACACGTAGGGCCACAAAGTGCCGGAGCTAAACCAGGTCCAGCATGCTACATGCAGGGCGGGGTAGAACCTACGGTGACAGATGCGGACCTCCAGCTGGGCATTCTGGACCCGGACTATTTTTTGGGTGGCGAGATGAATATCTCACCTCAACTTGGCCGTGAAGCCATTAAAAAGGTCGCTCATCACTTTGACATCAGCATTGATAAGGCGGCATTGGGGATTATCAGGATTGTCAACAATAATATGTCAGGGTTGCTGCGGTCGATGACGGTCAAACGCGGCTATGATCCAAGAGACTTCGCTATGGTTGCCTTCGGCGGTGCAGGACCCACTCACGCTGCTGCCGTCGCCGGGGAGCTAAGTATTCCTACAGTGATTGTCCCACCGTCTCCCGGTGTATTTTCTGCCTGGGGAATGTTGATGACTGACTTGAGGCATGACTTTGCCCAAACCTATATCAAGCTTATGAGCGATATTGATGTCAACACAGTAAACGGGATATTTAGAGATTTAGAGATACAGGTAAGGGAGCTCTTTAAGCGAGAGAGTATCCCTGATGAAAATATAGTGATGACCTACGAAATGGATTTAAGATATTATGGCCAGGAGCATACATTGACCGTTTCAACTCCTTCTAAATTGATGCATGCTGACAAGGAAGCACTGAACAAAAGTTTTGATGAGCTTCATCTTCGGATATATGGGCACAATGCGCCGGAGGAGCCCAAAGAGGTTGTCTCGCTCAAGGTCATAGGTACTGGCAAGGTGAGAAAACCTGTCTTGCAAACTATTAGCCGCGGAGGCAAGACTCCTGTGTCGGAATCCAGGCTGGGAGAAAGGAAAGTTTACATGGAAGACGGTAAGTATCAGGAATTCAGCGTCTATCAACGCAATAAACTTTTGGCAGAGAATATTATACAGGGTCCGGCAATTATTGAGGAGCCGACTTCCACTACTGTCATTGAAAACGAGCAGATTTGCTCCGTAGACCAATATGGCAACCTCATTATCACTCTGAATATATAAACCCAGATTCGGCAAACTATTGACTCGACTGCCCAGGTAAAAGGGATATAACAATGTTATACTTTATCTTCTCTGTGCTTTCTTTCGGTGTCTTGGAATGCCGCTTTTCGGTTCTACTTTTATCTTAAAAACCTTACGAGCACCTCGTCTTCAATTATATAGTGATAACGGTGAGGTGCTCTTGGCGACTGCAAAATATGAACTTTGTTTAGAGGTGAGAGTCTGTAGACCCGCCCTTACAAAGCGGTATTCCAAGACAACCTCAACGCACAGGGTTCAAATTGCCGAATCTGGGTTAAACTCTTCTTTATCTTAAGGAGGCTTAAGGAGAAACTATGAAGATAGACCCGATAACTTTAGAGGTTATTCGCAATCGGTTGATTGCGGCCAGCCGTGATATCAGGAGAACTGTGGAAAGAGCCGCCTATAGCCCCGTGCTTTACGAGGAGGTTGACTTTAGCTGTGGAATTCTGGACAGCGAGGCAAACGCAATCGCTGAAACTCCGGGATTACCCTCGTTCCTCGGGAGTCTGGGCTACGCTATTAGATCAACGTATAATACAATCGGTCGTGATAGATTGAAACCCGGAGATGTTATTCTATGCAACGACCCTTACAATGGAGGCGGTACACACTGTCCGGATGTTGTTGTGCTCTGCCCTGCTTTCTATGAAGGCAAGATATTTGGGTGGGCAGCCTTTCGTGGTCACACGGTCGACATGGGAGGGATTTACCCGGGAGGATGGTATAGCAATACCACCGAAGTGTTCCAGGAAGGATTTCGCCTGCCCCCGGTTAAGATCATGGTGGAAGGCAAATCAAATGAAGACGTGTTCCGATTGATCAGAGCCAACTCTCGTGTACCTGATGCTGTGTTGGGTGACATTCGTGCTATGATTGCCGCAGTGCGAACAGGGAGCAAGCGCCTCTCTGAGATCCTCAATAAATATGGTCTCAGTGTCATGCGAGAGACCCTTCAGGAGCTTCTCGATCAAGGGGAGAAGATATCACGAGCAGCTATTCGCCGTATTCCCAATGGAACCTATTCCGCAGAGACTCTTCTCGATGGCGATGGAAATGATGATGCGCCGTTGGATGAAAAGCTGCGTCTAAAGGTTACTGTAACCGTTGATGAGGAGGAGATGACCCTGGATTTTACAGGAACCGCTCGTCAATGCCGCGGCCCGATGAATGTTCCTGAGCCATCAACTATCTGTGCTTCTCGGTACGGGTTCAAGATTGTGACCACGCCGGATCTGCCCAGCAATGAGGGTTTCTTCCGTCCTTTGAAGATTGTCATCCCGGAGGGAAGTCTGTTGAAGGCACAATTTCCTGCCGCCTGTGCAATGTGGCCGACACCCACAAACGTGATTCCAGACCTTATTCTAAAAGCGCTGGCACCAGCGATGCCGGATCGGGTAAGGGCAGGACACTTCGGTGATTGCATGGCACATTTCATCTACGGAACGGACCCCAGAACTGGCAGATACTATGTCTGCCCTGAAGGGGAAGCAGGCGGCTACGGCGGGAAACCCAATGATGATGGAGAGTGTTGTCTTTTCTGTATGAACCTGGGGGATACGTACAACTATCCGGCCGAACTCCTCGAGGTAAAGTATCCCTGGCGCCTGGAGCGATTCGAGTTCCTCCAAGACTCTGGTGGGCCCGGAAAGTTCCGCGGTGGTCTGGGAACCCGCCGAGATTTCCGAATCCTCGACCATAAGGCCGGGCTCACAGTGACAACGGACAGAGTGAAGTATAGCCCGCCATGGGGTTTATTTGGCGGAAAGCATGGAAAACCGAGTATCACCGTAATCTATCGAAACGACAGTAGTGAAGAACGCTGGCGGAAGGTATCCAACCTGCTCCTCGCACCAAATGAGATAATGAGCTTCCAGACAGGTGGAGGAGGGGGCTACGGCTCCCCACTTAAGAGAGAGCCTGAGAAGGTTCTCTTTGATGTGATAAACGAGTATGTATCCTTAAAAAAGGCGAGAGAGGAATATGGAGTTGTAATTAATAAGGACAAAATGAAGATAGATATTGAAGCTACCAAAGAACTAAGAAATAGAATGAGTGAGGTTAGCTGAGAGGAAGACGAAAGATGCGATTTTCTTGACAAAAGGGGGAAAATGTGTTAATAAATGAGGTTATATCTGTAAAGGAAAAGCTAAAATAAGGCCTGAGGGAGGTGAAAAGCAAATAGGCCGTTAGCTCAAGATAAAGGAAAGCTTTCTAAAAAGTAAAACGTTAAATAATTAAATCTCTTTTTAGAAGTTTTCAGGGAGAAATAAACAGAGTCCTTTTATAGGAGGCAATGATGGTAAAAATAGGAAGATATTTAAGTCTGATTGCGGCAGTGCTCGTCATTGGATTCTGCAGTCCGGTGGGTGCGGAGAAAGCTGATAATGTAGCGGTTATCAGCGCTATGCCAGTAATACTTCCCGATCCGGCTGTAGCCATGGACTGGTACGATATGCAGGTGGTATATAATCTCTATAGCACATTAGTCTATCCGACGCCGGAAGGGACGATAAGACCCCACCTTGCGCAGGATTGGGAGACAGTAGATGGTAAACTCGACCATTGGCGGTTTACGCTGAGGCAGGGAGTCAAGTTCCACAATGGTAGCGAGCTTACAACCGAGGATGTCGTCTTCTCAATGAACAGGTTTATGACTATGAGAAAGGGACTTTCCGGCGTGCTGGGCAAGGTAACTGCGACCGCCGTTGACAAATACGTGGTTGACTTCATCTTGGAGAAGCCTAACTCCGTATTCCCGGAGATTCTAAAGCTGTTCTCAGTTTTGAATAAGGGCCTTGTGTTAGAACATATCCAGTCCGGTAAGTATGGGAAGTTTGGAGATTACGGTGAAGATTGGTTAATGACACACGATGCAGGCTGTGGGCCGTATATAATGGTAAGCCATAAGCCGGGTGATCGCATGGAAGCCGTAAGATTTAAAGAATATTTCCCTGGTTGGGAGAATTGGGGTCCAAACGAAGAACCCATAGAGAGACTTATCTTCATCATGGAGGCCGAGACTGCAACACTAATGCTGTTACTTAAAAGTGGACAACTGCAGTTGGAAGCCAATGGTGCTTTTAGCAGACGAACACTCAAAGAAATTGTGGACGCTAAAGGCATCCATTTAAGCCAGACCTGGCCCCAAGTCTGGACTGTGTGGATGAATACCAAAGTACCACCTACCGACGATGTGCATTTTAGAAGAGCGATTCTGTATGCTTACGATTACGAGGCTGTACTTGAGGAGTACGCGCCCTTTGGCGCCCGAGAAACAGGAGTCTACCCGTCAACGCTGCCTGGATACATAGAGATTCCCCCACAGCCACGGCGGCAAAACCTGGAGAAGGCAAGGGAGGAGCTGGCTCTGTCAAAGTATGACCCTGCAGAAGTGAAGGTTGTCTTCCACTATTGTGGAGGCCTTGAGGCTGAAGAGGAGATCTGCCTACAATTGCAGGCAGATTTGGCTAAGTTAGGAGTAAAGGTTGAGGTAGTTGGTCCTCCGTGGCCCCAGTACGAGGCAGAGTGTGGAGCTCCGGAAACAACTCCTAATCTGTCTATCTTCATGTTCCCCTTGAATTACCCATCACCAGATTCCTTCATCTACTATATGTACTATCCCGATACTGTTGGAGGGATTTATGCGGCTCACTGGTATGCAGATGAGGAGATCGGTCAACTAATTGATCAATCACGGGAAACCTTAGATTCTGAGGCAAGGCTTGAGATATACCGACAAATCCAGGAAAAGGTAGTATCTCAGGCTCTCGCGTTCTACCCATATGAAATCCCTGCATTGTTTACCAGCCAGGATTACCTCATCGGCCCCAAAGAGACGTTTCCGGTGGTAGGCCCCACCATCAATATGCATAACTGGCGGATTAACCTGACACTGAAGCAAAAGTAAGAGGAGTAATTGGATATAAATCAGGGAGGGGGAAGAGCAAGACAGTAGGCTTCTCCCTCCCTCTGTAGCAGGGGGTGCTCAGCAAGATGGGCAAATACATTGTTCTAAGGCTTTTACAGACACTTTTCGTTTTGTTCGGCCTTTCTATATTGATTTTCTTCATTGCCAGGGTCGTGCCGGGTGATCCAGCTCGTGTAGCATTGGGATCTCTTGCTACGAAGGAACAGGTTCAGGAGCTCAGGGAAGAGATGCATTTAGATAAGCCGCTCTTCGTTCAATACTACTTCTGGTTCAGGTCCATACTACGGGGAGATCTGGGGAAATCTTTGTACACACGGCGGCCAGTGACTACGGATCTGAAGGAGTTTATGCCTGCAACGTTAGAGCTGATGCTCTTTTCTTTTTTTATGTCGCTAATTATAGGGCAAGTGATGGGAGTTCTCGCGGGCTATTTTGGGAACTCCTGGTTTGACAACCTGTTTCGGGTACTCTCATATATTGGGATTGCCACACCAGCTTTCGCAATGGCCATCTTTTCTCTGTTGATTTTCAGCTATGTTCTGAATTTCGCCCCTGCCGTGGGAAGACTTAGTCTGGGAGTGAGGTCTCCACACCAAATAACGGGCTTTTTCATTCTTGATAGTTTAATCACCGGGCAATTCAGTATCGCCTGGAAGGCACTCAGGCATGTTCTTCTGCCGGCTGCAAGCCTGGCAGTAGCTAATATAGCACAGGAGGGTAGGATTACTCGCTCCTCCATAGTTGAGAATCTGCAGAAGGATTACATAACCGCTCATATAGTGTACGGCATTCCCACGCGGTCTATTATCTTTAAATATCTGTTAAAACCATCGCTTATACCCACTGTGTCAATAATGGGCCTGGATTTCGCTTGTTTAATCGCTAACGCTTTTCTTGTGGAAGTAGTATTCATGTGGCCGGGATTCTCCCGCTACGGAGTTACCGCAATGCTGAATAAAGACCTTAATGCTATTGTTGCAGTAGTTCTGGTTATAGGAGTTGCCTACTCTGTAGTGAATGTCATTGTCGATATTGTCGTCTCATTTCTTGACCCCAGAATCCGGCTGCAAAAGGGAGGAGGATAAGTCTTGTCGAAGAAAGAGGTTCTTATCGCTGCTCTGTCCAGGGGAAGATACAGTTTTTCAAAAGGATGGTACAAATTCTCTCGAAATCCTCTTTCCGTACTCGGACTAATCATTATTTTCTTAGTTATTCTTGCCGCCGTTCTCGCCCCATATATTACTCCTTATCCTGAGCAGGCCGGACCATTTACAAACTTCCGTGAAGCGAGTTTGCCTCCAAGCCTAACCCACCTTTCTGGGACCGATAGTATGGGCAGGGATATATTCACCCGTGTCATTTTCGGGTATCGCTTTTCTCTAATGTTAGCGGTTGTTGTGCTCGGCTTGAGCATCCCGCCAGGTGTCATCCTGGGCCTTATTGCCGGATACTATCAGCGCACGTGGATCGAGATTGCGATTATGCGGGTTACGGATGTCTTCTTATCCGTTCCTCCCCTGGTCCTGGCCCTGGCGATAACTGTAATGTTAAGTCCTAATTTGTTTAATCAAATGATAGCCATATCCTTCATGTGGTGGACGTGGTACTGCAGGTTAGTATACACAATGACGACATCGCTGTGTCAGGAGGACTTTGTGCACGAAGCCGAGCTTACTGGAGCAGGCAAAGCGCATATCCTACTCAGGGAGATCCTTCCGAATTGTATAGCTCCCATTTTGACAAAGATGACTTTGGATATGGGTCTTGTCATAATAGTTGGCGCTTCCTTGAGTTTCATCGGTCTTGGGGTACAACCACCAAAGCCTGGTCTGGGAACAATGGTTGCTGATGGAGCAAAGAGATTACCTGCCGAATGGTGGACGGCCATATTCCCAGCGCTTGCTATTGTAATTATCATATTGGCGTTCAATCTTGCGGGGGATGGCCTACGAGATATGTTTGCCGTCGAGGAGGTATAATTCCGAAGATGAGGCCGTTATTAGAAATAAAGAATTTACATGTCCGGTTTAGAGTCTTCGAGGGAGAGCTGAAGGTACTGAATGGCGTGGATATGGTAATTGATGAGGGAGAGAAGGTCGGTCTGGTGGGAGAAACAGGCTGTGGAAAGACAACCACCGTGAAATCAGTACTGCGGGTTCTTCCCACTCCTCCAGCAAGGATTTCGGCCGGGGAGATCATCTACCGGGGAAAGGACATCCTTAAGATGAAGCCCGGTGAGATACAAAGTCTCAGAAGGGGGGAAATAAGTGCGATATTTCAGGATCCCCTCACAGCCCTTAACCCGGTCTTTACGGTTGGTCACCAACTGTATGATGTTGTCAAATATTCATCCAAAGACCGGGATGGAAAGTACCTATCCAGGGAGGGGATAAGAGCTCGATCTATTGCTGTACTTAAGGAAACCGGCATGCCGGACTCAGAAAGAATCCTGAGTAACTACCCCGTACAATTGAGTGGTGGAATGAGACAGCGAATTTGCATTAGCGAAGCCCTTAGCGTCGCAGCCAGACTTCTCATGGCTGATGAACCCACTACATCACTGGATGTCACTATACAAGACCAAGTCTTGCGACTACTTGCAAAGTTAGTTGAGGAGAAGAATATATCAATTATACTAATAACCCATACACTTGGGATTGTTAGAGAACTAACGGATAGAGTATATGTTATGTATGCTGGGAATATAGTAGAAACAGCAAAGACAGAAGAGCTCTTTAATAATCCACTACATCCTTACACCCGTGGATTGATGAGTGCCATCCCCAAGCTAACCGGAGAAGGTATAGCTAAAGGCATTAAGGGTAGAATTCCTAATTATCTGAACCCGCCAGCAGGTTGTCGATTCCATCCCCGATGTGAACATAAAATGTCGATATGTAGTAAAGAGAGGCCTTCTTTCTTTACTACGGGAGACAACCACAGAGTTGCGTGTTTTCTTTATCAGAGGTGAAGATTTCTGAAAAAGTCAGAAATCTCTGATTTCGCAGATAAAAGTCCAAATTACACAGATTATCCTCGCTAAATCAGTGTAATCATTTTTAAGAATCTGTGTAATCAGAAGCCTCAGAGGTGATTAATTTGCCAGAACAGATATTAGCCATTAAGAATCTAAAAAAGTACTTTGTTACTCCGCAAGGGACAGTTAGAGCGGTAGATGGGGTTAGTTTTTCAGTGAAAAAGGGGGAGATTCTTGGTCTTATTGGTGAATCTGGCTCGGGAAAGAGTACAGTGGCTTATACTATAGTGGGAATCTATCATCCTACTGAAGGAAAAATTGTATTTAAGAAAAAGGACATAAGCAGGGAGTGCAGCAAGCGTTCGAAGTTCTTGAAGAAAGAGATTCGGATTGTTTTTCAAGATCCAGGGTCCTCTCTGAATCCCCGTAGAAGCATCAAGCAGATTATAGAGTTGCCTTTGAAAGTACACCATATTTCAGAGAATAAGTCTCAAACCCAAAAAGTAGTAGAGTTATTAAAGATGGTTGAATTGCCAGTAGATTATTTATATAAGTATCCTCGGGCGATAGGGGGTGGGGAAAAGCAGATGGTGGCAATTGCCAGAGCACTTGCCTCAAATCCTTCCCTCGTCATCCTGGATGAACCTACTTCAGCCCTGGATGTTTCAATACAGGCAAAGATAATAAATCTATTAATAAAATTACAGAAAGAACTTAATTTAACTTATCTATTCATCACCCATGATTTAAGTTTGATAAGAAATGTAGGCTCAAGGGTAGCCATTATGTACTCAGGCAAGCTATGTGAGATAGCTTCTGCTTCACGACTCTTTGAAAAACCTCTGCATCCATATACTCAAATGCTATTCTCTTCTATTCCAGTTGTTTCTGAAAAGGAAAAGGCACTTAAGCCTGAGAAGATTACCTCCAGGGGAGAGATTCCTTCTCCGGTAAACATACCTACTGGTTGTAGTTTTCATTTGCGATGTCCTAAAAAGAAGGATATCTGTTCCAGGAAGGATCCGGAAATGGTAGAGGTAGAGGAGGGACATACTGTCAGGTGTCATCTATATACATAACTTATAACTATTTAGCCACAGATTCACCCCGTGAAATACTCTATTTCATGGGGTAAACACAGATAAGAAAAGTATCAGCGTAAATCTGCGGCTGAATAGTAACAAGAATTTTAATTGAAGGGAGGCTTATAATGAGAATTTCCCGAATGATTACCGCTGTAGATTCCCATACAGCAGGGGAGCCAACCAGGATAGTAACTGGTGGAATCCCTCATATCCCGGGAAATGATATGCAGAAAAGAAAAGAGTGGATGGCAAAAAATGGGGATCATCTTCGCAAAATGCTAATGTGGGAACCGAGAGGGCATCGGGATATGTTTGGAGCAATAATCACAGAGCCCATTTCAGATGATGCAGACGTAGGGATTATCTTTATGCATAATGGAGGTTACGAAGATATGTGTGGCCACGGCTCGATAGGAGCAGTAACTGTTCTGCTGGAGACAGGGATGATAAAATGTAAGAATTCAGCTAAAAAACAGAAAGAGGTTATCTTAGATACTCCTGCTGGTAAAATATACTCCAGGGCAAGGATAGAAAACGGAAAGGTGAGGAATGTAACCATCAGAAATGTTCCTTCCTTTTTTTACTCCTCGGCAAGCATAAAAGTTAAATCCATCAGGGATGTCCCCGTTGATATTGCCTATGGAGGCAATTTTTTTGCTCTGGTAAATGCAGAAAATTTAAATACGAAAATAGAGCTCAAGAAGGTCAAGAAACTGATAGAATTTGGGCTTGATATCAGGGAAACGGTAAATAATGAGATAGATATAGTTCATCCCGCAACAGGGAAAAGAGGGAAAGTAAGTTTGGTTGAGATATTTGAAGAGACATCCCCACCGAGGAATATAGTAATATTTGGTTCAGGACAGGTAGATAGGTCTCCCTGTGGGACAGGCACCTGTGCCAAGATGGCAGTGCTACACGCAAATAACAGACTAAAAGTTGGACAAATATATAAATACAGGAGTATAATCGGTACAGAATTTTATGGCAAAATAGTAAAAGAGACAAGAGTTGGAGATTATAAGGCAATAGTACCAGAAATTACAGGAAGCGCTTACATCATCGGCATTCAGCAATTCGTTATAGATGAAGAGGACCCATTTAAATACGGATTTGAATTAAACCCAGATTCAGCAAGCTATTAAGTTGGCTACCCGGATAGGAAGACATAAGAGTATTTTGTTTTCTCCATCTGTGCTTTCTTTCGGTGTCTTGGAACGCCGCTTTTCGGTTCTACTTTTATTTTGAAAACCTTACGAGCACCTCGTCTTTAATTATATAGTGATAGCGGTGAGGTGCTCTTGGCGACTGCAGAGTGTGAGCTTTGTTTAAGAGTGAGAGCTTGTAGACCCGCCCTTACAAAGCGACTTANCCAAGACAACCTCAACGCACAGAATTCAAAGTATTGAATCTGGGTTAAAAACTTAATTTTTAAAAGAAAGGGAGGTACTATGCGTATCAAAGAACATCCCATTTTAACTTTTAAAATAGGAAGAAGAGTAGAGTTTTCCTTTGATGGTAAAAAGATGTGGGGGTATGAGGGAGAGCCGATATCAGCAGCTCTTCATGCAAATGGGGTAAGAGTTTTAAGGAGGAGTATAAAACTTGGTCGCCCTCGGGGTTTTTATTGTGCTATTGGTAACTGCTCTTCTTGCTTAATGAAGGTTAATGGGGAACCCAATGTAAAGGTGTGTGTGGAAAAACTTGAAGAAGGTATGGTAGTGGAAACTCAGAAAGGGAAAGGTGACTTATCTACAGCAAAGGTAAATCCTATCTCAGGAGAAAGCAGCGATATAAAAAAAACTGATATAGCAGTCATTGGTGGTGGACCAGCAGGATTATCAGCGGCCATAAGTGCTAATCAAATGGGAGCAAAGGTTACCTTATTAGATAGAAATTCAAAAATAGGGGGTCAGTTAATTAAACAGACCCATATGTTTTTTGGCTCTGAGAAGCAGTATGCATCAATTAGAGGTATAGATATTGCAGATGTTTTAGCTGATGAATTGGATAAGGAAAAAACGGATATTGTGCTTGATGCAACAGTATTAGGCTATTATCGAGAGGATAGCGTCTTAGGTATAGAACAGAACAATAAATTTATAAAAATTAAGCCGGAGAAAATAATTGTAGCTACAGGAGCCTCAGAAAAAGTTCTTTCCTTTCCCAATAATGACCTGCCGGGTATATATGGAGCAGGCGCTGCTCAAACTTTAATGAATGAGCATGGTGTAGCTCCTGGAGATAATGTGCTTATGGTAGGAGCCGGAAATATCGGGCTTATTGTAAGCTATCAGCTGATGCAGGCAGGAATTAATGTAAAAGTAATCATAGATGCCGCTCCTGAAATAGGTGGATATTGGGTTCATGCTTCTAAGGTTCGCCGCTTAGGAGTTTCTATCTATACCTCTTATACTGTGAAAAAGGCTTATGGGAAGGAAAATTTAGAAAGGGTTACTATATGGCAGTTAGATGAGAATTGGCAGCCTATAAAAGGGACAGAAATGGATTTAGATGTGGATGTTGCCTGTATTGCTGTAGGTTTATCACCCTTAGCTGAATTATTATGGCAGGCAGGCTGTCAGATGAGGTATATCCCCGAGTTTGGAGGTCATACACCATTAAGAAACGAAGATATGCAGACAACTGCAAAAGGTATCTATGTAGCTGGTGATGTAGCTGGTGTGGAAGAAGCCAGTAGCGCTATGGTTGAAGGTTCATTGGCAGGGTTATGTGCAGCAAAAAGTTTAGGATATGATAATGGTAGATTTAAAGAATTAAGAGAAGAGGCAATAAATCAACTTAAAGATTTGCGTTCCGGTCCTGTTAGCGAAGGAATAAGGAAGGGACTAAAACAATTAATTGAGCAAACCCCATTAGATGTTTACTATCTAACGGGGTAAAGGAGATAAGGTAAAATGATTGAAAAGACAGGAGTACCTACACCGGAAGATTTGGCAAGAGTTTTTCCTCCAAAGGAAAGATTGCAAAAGGGTCCGGTTGCTGTTGTAGAGTGTTTCCAACGAATACCCTGTAATCCTTGTTATACTGCATGTAAAAGGGGAGCTATTCAGGAGTTTAAGGATATAAATGATTTGCCCAAAATTGATTTTGAGATATGTAACGGCTGTGGTCTTTGCATCAGCAAGTGTCCAGGGCTTGCTGTATTTATTGTAGATGAAACTTATTCTGAAAAAGAGGCTTTAATTAAACTTCCCTTTGAATTTTTACCTCTTCCTGAAAAGGGAGAAGAGGTAGATGCTTTAAACCGCAAAGGAGAAGTGATGGGTAAGGCAGAGGTAGTAAAGGTCCAAAATGGCAGGTATGAAGATAAAACACCCGTTATCTTCATTTTAGTTCCCAAAAAATTATCAATGGAGGTAAGAAATATTAGATTGAGGAGAAATAGTTATGAGCAATAAAGACGATGAGAATACCATTATCTGCCGCTGTGAAGATATAACTCTTAAGGAGATTAAGGATTTAATTAAAAAGGGATTCAAAACTGTGGATGAGATAAAGAGGATAAGCAGATGTGGGATGGGTCCCTGCCAGGGCAGAACCTGCAGGCAAATTATTATGAGAGAGATAGCTAAAGCTACAGGAAAGGATATCAGAGATGTTAAGGTCTCTACGTTCAGACCCCCTACGAAAAATATAAAGATTGGCATTTTAGCTGAAGCAGCTAAAGGTGAAAGGAAATGAAGAAAAGTGCTGAGGTTGTCATTATTGGGGGAGGTATTTCGGGGCTTTCCACTGCCTATAACTTAGCTCATATGGGATGCAAAGATGTTGTTCTTTTAGAGAAGGAATCTCTCTATAGTGGATCAACTGGTAGATGTGCTGCGGGAGTAAGGCAGCAGTTCGGCCTGGAGGTGAATTGTCGCCTGGCAAAAGGGTCTTGTGAAATATTAGAGAATTTAAATGAACTCTTAGATTATGAGCGGGATATAGAGTTTAAACAGGGGGGTTACCTCTGGCTGTTATATACAGATGAAGAAGTAGAGGTATACAAAAAGAGTGTTCAACTGCAAAATAGTATGGGGATTAAATCCCGACTAATAACAGTAGAAGAAGCTCTAAAAATCGTGCCTTATTTAAATCCCGAAGGGATAAAAGCTTGTACTTTTCATCAAAAAGATGGTCATGCTAATCCTTTTCAGGTATCTCAAGCTTACGCACAAGCAGCTAAGCGTCTTGGGGTNGAGATAAATATTTTTACCGAGGTTACGGATATAAAAGTGAAAAATAATCATATAGTAGAGGTGAGCACAGATAAGGGGAAAATCGCTACAAATAAAGTGCTTAATGCAGCTGGTGCATTTGCAAAAGATATAGGAGAGATGGTTGGAGTAAAGCTTCCCTTGAGGCCTGAAAGACATCAAATTCTGGTTACCGAACCTGTGGAGCCTCTTTTAGATCCTATGGTAATATCTACGGAGCTTTCTTGCCAACAAGATCCTCATGGCAGTTTCCTGATGGGCTGTGAGAGCACCAATGAGCCTGAAGGAACGGATGTTTCTTCAAGCTGGAGGTGGATGGAAGAGATGGCAAAAAGGGTCTGTAAGATTTTACCCATTCTTTCCAATATCAAAGTTGTAAGGCAGTGGGCAGGGAGCTATACTATAACTCCCGATGCAGCACCCATATTAGGGTCTGTGCCAGAGGTAGAAGGTTTCTATTTAGCTGGAGGTTTTAGCGGTCATGGGTTTATGTTAGGTTCTATGACGGGGGTGCTAATGGCAGAATGTATTTTAGGTAAAGAGACAACCATTCCCATTGATAAGCTGGATGTTGGTCGTTTTGAACGAAGGGAGTTAATGAAGGAACCAGCAGTTTCCTGAAAAATTTTAGAAAAAATTTGACTTTTGCGAAAATTAGATTTAGAATAATATTCCAAGGTAAGTTTGATGATCATTATTCAAATTGCCAAATTTGGGTTAAAAATAAGGCCGGAGGGAGGTGAAAAGCAGGTAGACAATTAGCTCAAGACAAAAGAAAGTTTTTCAGAGAGAAAAATGTTAAAAGATTAATCTCTCTTTTCAGGAAAAAATGAACCATATGTTAGTAAATTATTTTTTGAACGGAGGTTAAAATGTTCCTTTATGAATATGAATTAGGTAAAGCAAGTAGTATACTCACAAAAGAGCTTTTCAGGTTAAAACCAGGAGAGACTTTTGTTATCACAGCAGATACAGAAAGTGACCCTCGAGTTGTAGATGCCACTGCCAGCGCTGCATTCGCTGTTGGTGCAAAACCTATGGTCATCTGGTTGGCATCGCCTCTGGGGGTGGGGAAAGCTGCAGACCCTATGCTGCCTGTAGAAGCACTCACGGCAGTATTAAAAGAAGCGGATGCCTGGGTAGAATTTAATAATCAGTGGCTGCTTTACTCAACGCCATATGATATTGCTGTAAAGGAAAACAAGAAGCTTCGACATATGTGTCTTGTGGGAATGAATGTTGATATGATGACAAGGTGCATTGGACGAGTTGACTATCCAACCTTGAAGGTATTTATGGAAAAGATTACAGAAATGACTAAAAATGCTAAACATATTCGTATGACTACACCCGCTGGTGAAGATGTGGAGTTCGACAACGCTAAAACTGCCGATGAAAAACCTGATCCAACCCACCCTTCTACTGCCAGTCTTGGATATGCTGATGTCCCTGGGTCGCATATGATGGCCGGTCAAATTGGATGGTCACCCGATCTTGAGTCAGTTAACGGAACAATTGTCTTTGATGGTTCACTTGTACCACCATGTGGTAAACTTGAGAAGCCAGTCCGTCTGACAGTGAAGGCAGGAGAGGTTATCAAAGTTGAAGGTGGAAAACAGGCTGTGGAATTTGAGGCCTGGCTGAAAAGCTTCAACCATCCGCGTATGCTTAAATTAGCACATGTCTGTTACGGTTTTAATCCAGGGGCTAAACTTACGGGAGATATATTAGAAGATGAGAGAGTCTGGGGTTGTACCGAATGGGGTATGGGTAACGTTGGCGCTATATTAATTGCACCGGACGGGATACCAGCACCTTCGCATACTGATGGAATATGTTTGAATACATCTGTATGGTTGGATGGAAAGCAGATTATGGATGAAGGAAGGATGGTTGAGCCGGGCCTTGTAAAGTTAGCTCAGAAACTTGGGAAAGCTTAGATAGATTAATGGGGGTATAGAAATGTTTCTTTATGAGTATGAATTAGGTAAGGCAAGTAGTGTGCTTACAGGAGAGCTTTTTAAGTTAAAACCGGGAGAGACTTTTGTTATAACAGCAGATACACAAAGCGACCCTCGAGTTGTAGATGCCACTGCCAGCGCTGCATTTGCTTGCGGTGCAAAACCAATGGTCATCTGGTTGGCATCGCCCCTGGGGGTGGGGAAAGCTGCAGACCCTATGCTGCCTGTAGAAGCACTCACAGAAGCATTAAAGAAAGCAGATGCCTGGGTAGAATTTAATAATCAGTGGTTGCTTTATTCAACACCCTTTGATATCGCGATGAAGGAGAACAAAAAACTGAGATATCTATGCTTTGTAGGAATGGATGCTGACATGATGGTGCGGTGTATCGGCCGAGTTAACTATCAGGTGCTTAAGGAGTTTGAAGGGAAGGTTACACAGATGACGAAAAGGGCCGGGCACGTGCGAATGACTACTCCTGCTGGGGAGGATATAGAATTTGATAATGATCCTGCGAGACCAATTTCCTGTGAAACTGGCTATGCGGATACTCCCGGTCCTCATATGCTTTCAGGACAGATAGGTTGGGCTCCCGTCTTTGAATCGATAAATGGGGTAATTGTATTTGATGGGTCTCTGGTGCCACCAATAGGTTTGCTTGAAAATCCTGTGAAACTATACATCCAGAAGGGAAAAATAGTGAAGATTGAAGGAGGTAAAGAAGCCACAGAGTATGAGAGATGGCTGAAGGACTTTAATGACCCTATGATGCTCCGACCAGCTCATGTCTGTTATGCGTTTAATCCGGGAGCTAAGCTTTCCGGAGATATTTTAGAGGACGAGAGGGTCTGGGGAGCTACAGAGTGGGGTATCGGTCAGGTAGGCCCAATGTATCTACCTCCTGATGGCATCCCTGCTCCTTCACATTCCGATGGAATCTGTTTAAATACATCTGTCTGGCTAAATGATAAGCAGATTATGGACAGAGGAAAAGTAGTTGCTAAGGAACTTATGGAGCTTGCTAAGGAACTCGGCAAGACATAGGGCTATGGAAAGGGAATAAATCGGGGTAACGGCCTTACAATAATAAGAAGGAGAGACTAATGAGTAAAGAATTGGTTGATACTTTCTTCAGGATGGTTCGGATTAATAGTGAATCAGGTGAGGAAAAGGAATTCATTTCGTACCTCAAAGACCTTTTCACAAAGGAGCTTAAAGCAAAGTGTACCACTGATAATTACGGTAACCTTATAGCAAAGATTCCTGCTAAAAATACCACTTGCACAGAACCTGTTCTTTTTGGTATTCATGCCGATACAGTTAAACCGGGCAAAAATATTGAACCTATTTTAAAAGATGGGATAATCCGTTCCAAAGGAGAGACAATTTTAGGTGCAGATGATAAAGCTGGCATTGCAGAACTCTTCGAAGCAATCAGGACAGCTGAGCAGCATCCTCCTCTGGAGATTGTGGTTTCAAGAGAAGAAGAGGTTGGACTCAAAGGCTCTAAAAACATTGATGCATCTTTACTTGAGTCAAAGGTTGGTTTCTTGATTGATATGGATACTCTGACGGATATTGTCATTGGTGGACCATCCTATATGAGTATTGATGTAGATATTACGGGGAAGGCAGCTCATGCCGGGATGGAACCAGAAAAAGGCATATCATCAATTAAAGCTGCATCATATGCAATTTCAATGTTGAAAGAAGGCTGGATTGATAAGGAGACAACCGTAAATGTTGGAATTATTAGAGGTGGCCAAATACTCAATGCTGTTCCAGAGAAAACAGATGTCAAAATTGAATGTAGAAGCCAATGTCATGAGAAGTGTCTTCGCCAGAGTAACTTAATTAAAGAAGTGTTTCTCACCGCGGCTAAGGCTGTAGGAGCTCAGGCAAAGGTTAAAATGGAACTGCTCATAAAAGCTTCTCACATTTCAGAGGATGCCGAAATGGTAAGAGTTGCCAAAAGAGCAGTGAGTGGTGCAGGCTTAAAGCCAAATGTGCGGATTATCTGCGGGGGAACTGATGCTTCCAACTATAATGAGAAAGGTATCGAAACAGTAGTTATAGGGATGGGAGCCAAAGGGGAACATACTAAAGAGGAGAATATAGCCGTAGCAGATATGGAAGAAGCAGTAGATATAATTCAGCATATCTTCAAGGAATTAAGTGAGAAGAGATAAGAATGGAAAGGAGGTGACATGCATAAGGACGACAACAAGTCACTGCATTAGAGATTTCTGAAAAAGTCAGAAATATCTGTAAATCAGTGTAATCAGAGGACTCTGGAGGTTTTTCAGAGGCCTCTCATTAGATAAAATAGCTCATTCACAAGGAGGATATGATGAGTAAGACAATAAAGATTTTGTTGATTAGTTTATGTATAGGTGGGATACTAAGTTTGGGACTCGCCGGAGCGGCTGAACGGCCTCTCAGAACTACATGGGCCTGGCCTACATACATTGACCCTGCAGTAGGCTCTGATTTTTCGAGCTCGGTTGCTTTAGTTAATCTCTACGATACCCTTCTTTATCCTAATATTAAAGGGGACCCTCAGCCTCATGTTACAAAGAGTTGGGAAACATCAGCCGATGGGCTAACCTGGACATTTCATCTGCGTCCGGGGATTAAGTTCCATGATGGTACTGAACTAAGAGCAGAGGATGTCAAGTTCAGCATGGATAGATTAACAACTATTGGAGAGGGTTATGGGTTCCTATTTGTAGGGAAAGTTATTGGTACCGAAGCACCTGATAAGTATACTGTAGTTTTCCATTTAAAGGAACCATTTGGACCTTTTCTCACAACTTTGTTCAGGCTTTACATTGTAAATAAGAGCCTGGTTATGGCAAATATCAAGAAACCCGGACCGTATGGTGATATGGGTGATTATGGTAAGCAATACCTTCTTACTCACGATGCTGGCTCCGGAGCTTATATGGTTAAAGAGTTTCTGCTTGAAGAGCACCTGCTTATGGTTCAAAACCCAAATTACTGGCAGTCAATTGATTCCTATGCTCCTGATGAGTATAAGATGATCGGGACAACAGAGCCAGTAACAGTCAGGACAATGATGTCGCGCAGAGAACTTGAAATTACAGACCAGTGGCAATCACTTGAGGCACTTGCAGCATTGGATAAGACCAAAGGTGTAGATATTGCGGGATTTTTCCCGGGAACCGAATTCTATTTTATGGTGCACACCAGGAAACCCCCAACTGATGATATTCACTTCCGAAAAGCTATAGCCTGGGCTATGGATTACAAGACTGTCGTGGAGAAAATATTCCCTGGTTGCATCCAGTCAAAAGGCCCGGTTCCTCAGACGCTCCCCGGTGCTGCTGACCCTACAGTATTCCAATACCACCGGGATCTGGATAAAGCAATGGCGGAGTTAAAACAGTCCAAATACTATGGTCAACTTGATAAGTATCCTGTTACAGTTCACTGGTGCGCTGAGGTGCCTGATGAGGAGAAGGTAGCGCTCTTATTTATGTCTAACATGGATGATGTCGGAATAAATGTTGAGGTGGTAAAGGTTCCCTGGATGTCAATGATAGAGGAATGTGCAACAGAAGAGACAAGTCCAAACATCGTGACAATATTTGATTCTGCTCACTACCCAGAAGCTGCGTCCCTGCTTGAGTCGCGATACTTGTCTAAGTCAGCTGCCACATGGGAACAAAACGAATGGTTGCTCGACCCTGAGCTTGATGCAATGATTGGTGATTCTGTTAAGACTATTGATAGAGAAGAAAGATTTGCTAAATATGGCAAGATACAGCACTATATTACGAATCTTTGCCCCACTCTCTTCTTATTTGATCAGGTGGAGAAACACGCCTATCAGGCAACCTACGTAGACTGGCCTACAGTCCGGGGAGAGGTTATCCCGGTTATGGGCTACAACTTTGCTGGACGTTTTATTAAAGTATATCCAGATAAACGAGCCGAACTGTTAAAGTAAAGGAAGAAGTGTAAGGGAGGGGTCTGCCGTAGGCTCCTCCCCTCTTTTTTTAAGTCAGAAAACCGCAATTCAACGAAACAGGGATTAGCTTTTGACATACTTTAGGCAATTAAAATCTCTTTAAGGTAGATTTAAGGCAATTAAGAGAGCAATGAAATTTCAAGATATGTAAAGGAGTTACAAGATTCCTTTCAACGAAAAATGAACTACGGTATCTCTAAAATCTCTCAAATTAAGGTTTACCTTTAATTTTTTGGATTTGATTTGGCCGCTTGACAATCTGTTTTAAACATTATAATAAAGCTGGAGGGAGGTGAGAAAGTAAATAGGTTGTGGGCTGAGAGAAATATTAAAAGGTTAGTTTCTCTTTTCAGGAGTTTTCAGTAAGTGATGGAGGTATAGAAATGTTTTTTTATGAATATGAATTAGGTAAGGCTAGTGATATACTCACAAGAGAGCTTTTTAAGTTAAAACCAGGAGAGACTTTTGTTATAACGGCGGATACAGAAAGTGACCCTCGAGTTGTAGATGCCACTGCCAGTGCTGCATTTGCTTGCGGTGCAAAACCTATGGTCATCTGGTTAGCATCGCCCCTGGGTGTAGGCAAAGCTGCAGACCCTATGCTGCCTGTAGAAGCACTTACGGCAGTATTGAAAGAAGCAGATGCCTGGGTAGAATTTAATAATCAGTGGCTTCTTTATTCAACGCCGTATGATATTGCTGTAAAGGAGAACAAGAAACTTCGATATCTGAATCTCGTGGGAATGAATCCTGACATGATGGTAAGGTGTATTGGTCGAGTTGACTATCCAACATTAAAGGAATTTCTGGAAAAAATTACAGAAATGACTAAGAACGCTAAGCATGTTCGCATGACTACGCCCGCTGGTGAGGATGTAGAATTCGACCATGTTAAAACTGAGGATGGAAAGCCTGACTCAACTCATCCTTTCACTGCCCAGCTTGGATATGCTGATGTGCCTGGGTCACACATGATGGCCGGTCAAATTGGATGGACGCCTGCTCTTGAGTCAGTTAACGGAACAATTGTCTTTGATGGTTCAATTGTGCCACCATGTGGTAAACTTGAGGAGCCAGTCCGTCTGACAGTGAAGGCAGGAGAGGTTATCAAAGTTGAAGGTGGAAAACAGGCTGTAGAATTTGAGGCCTGGATGAAGAGCTTTAACCATCCACGTATGCTCAAATTAGCACATGTTTGTTATGGTTTTGGTCCAGGTGCTAAACTTACAGGGGATATAGTAGAAGACGAGAGAGTCTGGGGTTGTACCGAATGGGGTGTTGGCAACATTGGCGCTATATTAATTGAACCGGACGGAATATCAGCGCCTTCGCATTCTGATGGAATATGCTTAAATACATCAGTCTGGTTGGATGGAAAACAGATTATGGACGAAGGAAAAATGATTGAGCCTGAGCTTATAGAGCTTGCTCGCAAACTTGGGAAAGCTTAGATAAATTAGTGGAGGTATAGAGATGTTTCTTTATGAATATGAATTAGGTAAAGCAAGTACTGTGTTTATGAGAGACCTTTTTAAGGTAAAATCAGGAGAGACTGTTGTTATCACTTCGGATACAGAAGCTGACCCTCATGTGGTAGATGCTTTTGCCAGTGCTGCATTTGCTTTTGATGCAAAACCTATGGTTATCTGGATGGCATCACCTTTAGGGGTATCAAAAGCTGCAGACCCTATGCTGCCTGTAGAAGCACTTACAGCAGCATTGAAAGAAGCAGACGTCTGGCTGGAAATGGGTAATAAGTGGCTTCTTTATTCAACGCCTTACGATATTGCCATGAAAGAAAATAAGAAGCTCCGTCATATGTCTCTGCAAGGAATGACCCCGGATGTAATAGTACGTATTATTGGTCGAGTTGACTTTCCAAACTTGAAGGTATTTATGGAAAAAATTACAGAGATGACTAAAAATGCTAAACATATTCGTATGGCTACACCCGCTGGTGAAGATGTAGAATTTGACATGGCTAAAACTGCCGATGGAAAACCTGATCCAGTTCATCCTATGGACTGCAATTATGGAGATGCCAGTGCACCCGGGTCGCATATGATGCCAGGTCAAATTGGATGGGCGCCTGTCTTTGATTCAATTAATGGAACGATTGTCTTTGATGGTGCCCTTGATCCACCATGTCGTAAGCTCGAAGCACCGGCTGTTCTTACCATTGAAGCTGGAAAGATTGTGAAAGTTGAAGGTGGAAAGCAGGCTCTGCAATGGGATGCCTGGACAAAAAGCTTCAATGATCCAATGATGCGCAAATTAGCACATGTTTGCTATGGTTTTAATCCCGGTGCCAAACTCACTGGTAATATAGTAGAGGATGAGAGAGTCTGGGGGGGTACCGAATGGGGAGTTGGCAACGTTGGTCCTATATATATCAAACCTTACGGAATCTCAGGAGCTTCCCATTCTGATGGGATATGCTTAAATACATCTGTATGGTTGGACGGAAAACAGATTATGGACGAGGGAAAAATGATTGAGCCTGAGCTTATAGAGCTTGCTCACAAACTCGGCCATTAATATAGTAATATAATTCAGCATATCTTTAAGGAATTAAGTGAGAAGAGAGAAGAATGGAGAGGAGGTGAGATGCATAAGGACGACAACAAGTCACTGCATTAGAGATTTCTGAAAAAGTCAGAAATATCTGTAAATCAGTATAATCATTTTTAAGAATCAGTGTAATCAGAGGGCTCTGGAGGTTTTTCAGAGGCCTCTCATTAGATAAAATAGCTCATTTATAAGGAGGATGCGATGAGCAAGATAATAAAGATTTTATTGATTAGTTTATGTATAATTGGGATATTAAGTTTGGGAGTTGCAGGAGCGGCTGAACGACCTTTCAGAACTAACTGGTCATGGCCTACATATATTGACCCTGCGGTAGGCTCTGATTTCTCAAGCTCAGTTGCTTTTGTTAATCTCTACGATACTCTTCTTTATCCCGATATCAAAGGAAACCCTCAGCCTCATGTTGCGAAGAACTGGGAAGTATCAACCGATGGATTAGCCTGGACATTTCATCTGCGCTCCGGAATTAATTTCCATGATGGTACTGAGCTAACAGCAGAGGATGTCAAGTTTAGCATGGATAGATTAACAACTATTGGAGAAGGTTATGCTTATCTATTTGGAAAAGTTGCTAGTACCGAGGCGCCCGATAAATATACTGTGGTTTTCCATTTAAAGGAATCATTTGGACCGTTTCTCGCAACTCTGTTCAGGCTCTACATTGTAAATAAGGACCTGGTTGTGGCGAATATCAAGAGGCCTGGACCATATGGTGATATGGGTGATTACGGTAAGCAATACCTTCTTACCCACGATGCCGGCTCTGGACCCTATATAGTTAAGGAGTTTCCGCTTGAAGAATACTTGCTTATGGTTATAAACTCAAATTACTGGCAGCCAATTAACCTGAATGCTCCTGATGAGTATAAGATGATCGGGACGTGTGAGCCAGTAACAGTTAGGACAATGATGTCGCGTAGGGAACTTGAAATTGCAGATCAATGGCAACCAGTTGAGTCGCTCGAGGCATTGAAGAAGATCAAAGGTGTAGAGATTGGAGGATTTTTCTCAGGAAGCGAACACTATTACATGATGCATACCAGGAAGCCTCCAACTGATGATATCCACCTCCGAAAGGCTATGGCCTGGGCTATGGATTACAAAACTGTAGTAGATAAGATATACACTGGTTCCATTCAGTCAAAGGGTCCAGTTAATCAGACACTCCCCGGCGCCGATCCCAAAGTACTCCAATACCATCGGGACCTGGATAAAGCAATGGCGGAGTTAAAACAGTCCAAATACTACGGTCAATTAGATAAGTATCCTGTCGTTGTTGACTGGGTTTCCATTCCAGCTGATAATGAGAAGGTAGCGCTCTTGTTTATGTCCTGCATGGCCGATATCGGAATAGAAGTTGAGATAGTAAAGACTCCCTGGGGGTCAATAATAGAGGAAATGGCAACAGAGGAGACAAGTCCAAACATCGCGGGAGTCTTTGTTGCTCCTCACTATCCAGAGGCAGGGTCTCTGCTTGCATCGCGATACAAGTCTGAGTCAGTTGCCACATGGGAACAAAACGAATGGTTACTTGATTCCAAGTTTGATGCGATGATTGAAGATGCCCTTAAGACTGTTGATAGAGAGGAAAGATTCGCCAAATATAGTAAAATACAAGACTACATTGTGGATCTCTGCCCCTCTCTCTTCTTATTTGATCAGATGGAGAAACACGCCTATCAGGCAGCTTACACAGACTGGCCTGCAAGTAAGGGAGAGGCTATTCCAATTATGGGCTACAATTTTGCTGGACGTTTCATTAAAGTATATTCAGATAAACGAGCTGAACTGTTAAAGTAAAGAAGAGGTAAAGGGAGGAGTTTATGTAGACTCCTCCCTATCCAAATATGAGAACTATAAAGTTCATAGCAAAACGGTTGGCATACTCTGTATTTGTCCTGATAGGGCTCTCCATACTTATATTTATTATCGCTCGTGTGATGCCCGGTCACCCAGCACGAATGGCTTTAGGAGCAAGAGCTCCCGAGTGGGCCGTGGAGAGATTAAGAGAAGAGATGCATCTTAATGAGCCCCTTTATGCCCAATACTATTACTGGATTAAGGATGCTCTACATGGTGATTTCGGGATGTCATTGGTTACCCGACGCAGTGTTGCCCATGATATTAAGGAATTTTTTCCGGCGAGTCTGGAACTTGCCCTCTATGCTGGGATTTTCATGGGGATTGTAGGAATCACACTTGGTGCTATCTCCGGTTGGTACGCTAATACATGGGTAGATAACCTGGTGCGTATGCTCTCCTACATAGGAATTGTCACCCCCTCTTTCGTGTTTGCCATCTTTTTTGTGTTACTTTTTGGCTATGTCCTGGAAATTTTCCCTACAATAGGTAAGCTTACCCCGGGTGTAGTGCCTCCGCCTCTGATAACAAGGATAACTACACTGGATGCATTAATCACAGGTCACTTTACTGCATTTTTTGATGCCCTGAAGCACCTTTTATTACCAGCAATTAGTTTAGCTATGGGACCACTATCTCAAGAGGCGAGGATTACTCGAGCGTCTTTAGTGGATAATGTTCAAAAAGATTATGTTGCAAGTGAGCGCTCATGCGGCATACCTGAGCAAACTATTATGTTTAAGTATCTTTTAAAGCCATCACTTATCCCAACTGTATCCATATACGGGTTGGACTTTGCCTCTCTTTTGGGTAACGCCTTTTTAATTGAGTTAATCTTTAACTGGCCCGGGCTCTCACGCTATGGGATGAATGCAATGTTGCAAAAAGATCTCAACGCTATGACAGCTGTCATCCTTGTCTTTGGGTTAGTTTTTATAATCGTTAACATCATTGTAGATTTGGCTGTCGGCTATCTTGATCCCAGGATTCGCCTGGGAGCAGAAAGGACTCAATAAGATGCAAAAAGATTCCAGTAGGCAAGAAGGACTGTCCAGAAAATGGGAGGATATTCGAAGAAGTTGGTATAAATTTTCACGTAACCCTCTTTCTATCATGGGGTTGGTGGTGATCTGTATCATTATGTTTCTTGCTATATTTGCCCCTTTTGTCTCTCCATATCCTGAATCAGCCAGTAAATTTATAAACTTTTATGAAGCAAGCCAACCGCCAAGTTCAACTTATTTATGCGGAACGGATGTGTTTGGTCGAGATATCTTAACGCGTATCTTCTTTGGCTGTCGGTTCTCCTTAATGATGGGAGCCACCGTTTTAGCGTTAATTGTTCCCGTAGGTGTCGCTCTGGGATTAATCGCTGGATACTATAGAGGCAGCTGGCTGGATACAGTAATTATGCGAATCACCGATATTTTCATTGCTCTTCCACCTCTAATATTAGCTCTGGCAGTCTGTTCTGTTCTAACTCCCGGTATATTCCATGCTATGCTTGCCATTTCTGTGGCCTGGTGGCCCTGGTATACAAGGATGGTATATGGAATTGCTTCTTCCCTTAAAGGCGAGTTTTTTGTTCAGGCAGCAGAGGTAACCGGGGCGAGTAGAACGCACATACTGTTCAGGGAAATTCTCTCCAACTGTGTAGCGCCTATCTTTACTAAAATGAGTTTGGATATGGGTTGGGTGATTTTAATCGGAGCAAGCTTGAGCTTTGTAGGACTTGGTGCTCAGCCTCCCACCGCTGATTTAGGGAGTATGGTTGCCGACGGCTCCAAATATCTACCCGACCAATGGTGGATATCAGTATTTCCTGCCTTTGCCATTATGTTAATTGTATTAGGTTTCAACCTTTTGGGAGATGGAGTTCGTGATGCACTTGGGGCAGAAAGGGGATGAACTTTATGCCTAATCCGTTACTTGAAATTAAAGATTTGCATGTATGGTTCAAAGTTTTTGAAGGGATACTTAAGGTGCTGGATGGGGTAAATTTTACCGTGCAGCCCGGGGAGAAAGTAGGCTTAGTTGGAGAGATGGGTTGTGGGAAGACAACCACGATGAAAGCCATAATGAGACTACTTCCCATGCCGCCAGCGATAATCCCTAAGGGGGAAATCTTATTTAAGGGTAAGGACATCCTGAAGATGGGGCAAGTAAAACTCCGACAAATTAGAAAGAAAGAAATCTCTATGATATTCCAGGACCCCACAGCTGCTCTCAATCCTGTTTTTACAGTAGGCACTCAACTCCAGGACGCTGTTAGATTTGCAGAGAAGTCGGGGAAGAATACGGAAAAAGAGGATATCAGGACACGTGCAATACAGGTATTAAAGGAGGTTTCTTTACCGGACCCGGAAAGAGTGCTTCAAAACTATCCCATCCAACTCTCCGGGGGCATGCGCCAGAGAGTTTGCATCTCTATGGCTCTGGTAAGCACCAATGAGCTGCTTATTGCTGATGAGCCTGGGACATCGCTCGATGTAACAATAAAAGACCAAATCCTGCGATTATTAAAAGAACTGGGAGAAAAACGGGATACATCAATTATTTTAATTAGTCATGCTTTAGGAGCAGTTAGGGGTATGACAGATAGACTCTATGTTATGTACGCCGGCTCTATGGTAGAGGTGGCGAAGACAAAAGACCTCTTCGCTCATCCATTGCACCCATATTCTCAGGGGCTATTAGCCGCTACTCCAAGACTAACCGGTGGAGGGATAGGAGAAGGAATTGATGGTCGTATCCCTGAATATATCAATCCACCGAAAGGTTGTCGGTTTCATCCAAGATGTAAAGATGCAATGCCCGTATGTAAGGACAAAAAGCCGCCCTTTTTTAAGGTCGACGAGAACCACGAAGTTGCCTGTTTTCTATTTCAGAATTGTAGGTGATTACATTGACAAATAACATATTAACCGTAGAGCAGCTCAAGAAGTATTTTTTTACTTATCAGGGAATTGTTAAAGCGGTAGATAGAATTAGCTTTTCTGTGGAAGAGGGTGAGACATTCGGTCTTGTAGGTGAATCTGGCTCAGGAAAGAGCACAGTAGCCTATACGGTAGTCGGAATGTATAGACCTACCGAAGGAAAGATTGTATATCGGGGAAAGGATATCAGTCAAGAGAGTAAAAAGCGTCCTCATACACTGAAAAAGGAGATACAGATTGCTTTTCAAGATCCTGGCACTTCTTTGAACCCTGCAATGAATATTAAGCAGATCCTGGAGCTGCCACTTAAGGTACATAATATTAGTAAAAATCACAAGGATTGCATTGATAAAATTAAAGAGCTCCTTAAAATGGTTCAATTACCAGTGAGTTATATGTATAAATATCCGTCGATGATTGGAGGTGGAGAAAAGCAGATGGTAGCGATTGCCAGGGCTTTAGCCACGAATCCCTCCTTCGTTCTGTTGGATGAGCCCACATCAGCTCTTGATGTCTCAGTGCAGGCGAAGATCATTAATATGCTGATTCGATTTCAAAAGGAGTTCAGTTTATCATATCTCTTTATTACTCACGATTTGAGCTTAATGAGGAATGTAGCCTCCCGAGTTGCCATTATGTACCTTGGAAAAATCTGTGAGATCGCACCAACCTCTGAGTTTTTTAAGAATCCACTTCACCCTTATACACAAATGCTGCTCTCCTCTATTTCGGTAATTTCTGACGAAGAAGAGGCACTTAAACCCAGGAAGATAATCTCTACGGGGGAGATNCCAAGTCCCGTAAACGTTCCTCCCGGCTGCAGTTTTCATTTGCGCTGCCCTAAGAAAATGGACATCTGCTCTNAAGAGGATCCGGTTATGGTAGAAGTGAGTAAGGAACATACTGTCAGATGCCATCTTTATACAAAATAGGTATCTCGCAGTGCCTATATTGTTGGTGTAAAAAGAGAGAAAAAAGTTCCCTTTGCAATAAAATCCTAAATTCAAATCCTAAATAATATCAAATGACCAAAATCCAAAATGTAAATTAGAGGCCTCTGAAAAACCTCCAGAGGCCTTTGATAGGGAGGTAAAGAAAATGACAAACCGTATCCTTTGGATCAATCCATCAAGTGGGTTGGCTGCCTTTGATGAGCCAATTGCGGAGTTCATTAATACGGCAAAACGAGCGGATACACAGGTAGATGTAGTTTCTCTCAAGCGGGGACCAATGCACCTAGAATACCATTATTATGAAGCATTGGTCCTTGCCGATACCTTAAACCGGGTTAAAAAAGCAGAAAAAGAGGGCTATGATGCTGTAATAATTGGATGTTTCTATGACCCGGGACTTCGAGAAGCGAGGGAGATTACTAATAAAATCGTAGTTGCTGCCCCGGCTGAGGCGAGTATGTTGATTGCCGCCGGGTTAGGGCATCGGTTCTCAATTATCGTCGGACGCGATAAGTGGATTCCCAAAATGTATGAAAATGTTGCTAAGTACGGTCTTGTTAGCCGTTTAGCCTCATTTGAGTCAATTGGCATGGGAGTGTGTGAGTTTCAAAAGGATAAGACGGAAACTGCGCAGAGAATACGCAAGGCAGCAAAGCGGGCGGTTCATGAAAAACTTGCTGAGGTAATTATTCTTGGCTGTACCATTGAATTCGGCTTTTACAAAGAGCTTCAGGAAGAACTTAAAATTCCTGTAATTGATGCTGTTCTGGCTCCGCTTAAATATGCTGAATTTATGGTTGAGCTTCGCAAGAGCCTCGGTTGGGGTCACAGCAAGATCTATGGCTATGAGTCTCCTCCAATTTCTGAAATTAAGGAATGGAAACTATCCGATCAATATCCTGAGATGATGGGGTTGTGGTTTTGAGGTTTGCGACAGAGGAGAATTATATGGAAGGTGATTACAGAATAGGATTTGATGTTGGGGGAACGTTCACCGACGGAGTTCTTGTTTCGGGCAAGAATATCCTTACCAAGGCAAAAGCTTTGACGACGGAAGATGTGACCGGTGGAATTATTGTTGTACTGGATAAGATTCTGGAAGAGAGCAGCATTGATCCAGCAAAGATTATGATGGTCTCATTTGGGACTACTCATACAACAAATGCTATTATTGAACGGCGAAACCTCAGCAAGATAGGTATCTTCCGGTTGGGAGCACCAGCGACCACTGCTATCCCACCGCTCACCGGATGGCCAGATGACTTAAAGGAGGCTCTGGGTGGAATGGAGAATGTGCATATTATCAGAGGAGGGTCAGAGTACGATGGGAGAGATATTGTTCCTCTGGACGAGGAGGCAATTGCTTCAGCCTGTAAAGAGATGAAAGGGAAAATTAACTCGGTGGCCATCACTGGTGTTTTTTCCCCAATTATCTCCAAGCACGAGGAGCGAGCAGCAGAAATTGTGCGGGATGTCCTCGGCGGTGATATCTCTATTACTCTTTCTCATCGTATTGCGTCCATTTCAATCCTGGAACGGGAAAACTCGACAATCCTCAATGCTGCGGTGATTCCTGTGATGCGCCGGGCGATAAACTCTCTCAAGGAAGCAATCGATGAACGTGGAATTAATGCCAATCTTTTTATTGTACAAAATGACGGGAGTGTAATGGCTGCAGATTATGCCAGTGAATACCCCATCTTCACTGTAGCCTCTGGTCCTGCAGCAAGTGTCCGTGGAGCAGTATACCTGTCCGGAATTAAGAACGGCGTAGTTGTTGATATCGGCGGG
>JGI24025J20009_10000432_pt1 | contig 32389 bp, 31 predicted proteins | sample Cruoilmetagenom3_FD_20009 | JGI IMG/M metagenome (IMG submission 20009) | reverse complement strand
ACAGTAGATTCTTTAAGTGAAGATTAAAATATTACAAACAAGATAAATTAGATATAAAAAAAGCTGCAATTTGCGGCTTTTTTTATATCACTTTTTTTATGACTCTTAATTTATGAGTATGTATGCTTTTTTCTTGGTTGTAAATTCCTGAATGGTCTAATCTGTCAATTCTAACTTTACCATGCGCATGAATAATGTAATTATCTTTCATAATGATGCCAACATGAACAATTCCTCCTTCATCATTATCAAAAAAGGCTAAATCGCCAGGTTCACTTTCTTCAATAAAACTTAAAGGTTCTCCTTGTGTTGCTTGTTGAGAAGCATCTCTTAGAAGCTTATAACCATTAAGTTTATAAACCATTTGTGTAAAACCAGAACAGTCGACACCAAAAGGCGTTTTTCCTCCCCATAGGTATGGCGCATTTAAGTATAAAAATGCCGAAGTAATAATATTAGATTTAGGCTTTTGCTCATTAATAGTAGGACCATCATATCTATGGTTTAATATAGATAAACCATTTAAGGTCGCTCCTAAAGGAATGGTGTATAGTTGTTTATTCGTGTCTTCAATAAATTCAACTAAATCTGTTGAAAGAATAGGTGTTTCGTGATGGATTGTTTTGTATTGTTCTTCAGAAATATCTAGATATTGTTTGTTGTCTACCCAGCCTTCATATTTATCGAAACCCAATCGGATTCTGCTCCAAGACTTACGTTGTTCAAGGACTTTAAAATACTCACCATACAACACTTGCGAAACTAACTCGCTAGTATCAGTTGGTTCAAATCTTAAAGGAACAATGCTTAAATTACAAATTCCGTATTGCATTAATAATAAATATCAGGTTAGTATCTTTCAATCACAACAGATGAAGCTCCACCACCACCATTACAAATGGCAGCTGCACCAATTTTCGCATTGTTTTGTTCTAAAACATTTAATAAAGTAATTAAAATTCTAACACCAGAACAACCTAGTGGATGACCTAAAGAAACGGCACCACCATTTACATTTACATTACTATCGTCAAGGCCTAAGATTTTCATATTTGCTAAACCTACTATTGAGAAAGCTTCGTTGAATTCAAAATATTCTACATCGTTTATAGCAATGCCAGCCCTATCTAAAGCTTTAGGTAGCGCTTTAGCAGGAGCAGTTGTAAACCATTCTGGTTCGTGTGCTGCATCAGCATAACCTTTAATAGTTGCTAACGGTTTAAGGCCTAATTCTATCGCTTTTTCTTTGCTCATTAATACCATTGCACCAGCTCCATCATTAATAGTTGAAGCATTTGCAGCAGTAACGGTTCCTTCTTTTGTGAAAGCTGGACGTAAGGCTGGTATTTTTTCTATTTTAACGTTTGAAAATTCTTCGTCTTTTGAAACTATTATAGCATCACCACGACGTTGAGGCACTTCTACTGGAACTACTTCATTATCAAATTTACCAGCTTCCCAAGCTGCAGCTGAACGTTTATAAGATTGTATAGCAAAAGCATCTTGGTCTTCACGAGAAAACTTATATTCTGTTGCACAAGCATCAGCACAAACACCCATCGCATTATTATCGTAAGCATCAACTAAGCCATCTTTTTGCATGCCATCTTGTAAGGTTGCTGGTCCAAATTTAGTGCCAGTTCTTGCATGAAAATAATGAGGAATTAAACTCATATTTTCCATACCACCAGCAACAATAATATCAGCATCTCCTAAAGCAATTGCTTGAGCAGCTTGCATAACAGTTTTCATACCAGAAGCACAAACTTTATTAACCGTAGAACAAGGAACCGTATTTGGAATGCCTGCATAGATAGCTGCTTGTCTTGCTGGAGCTTGTCCAGTTCCAGCCTGAACTACATTTCCCATAATAACTTCTTGGACTAAATTTGGGTCTAAGTTTATTTTATCTAAAGCACCTTTAATAGCTATAGCTCCTAATTTCGGTGCAGCTATCGTAGATAAGGCGCCTAAAAAACTACCAATTGGTGTTCTAGCAGCAGATACAATTACAACTTCTTTACTCATTTTCTGTGGGTTTAACTTTTAATGATGCAAAATTAATCATTTTTTAATAAAATTTAGAATGTTTCACTTATTATAAGTCACTCTTTTCGCTGTTATTTTTATTACATTTGAATACTTGAACCTAAACAATGAAAGACTTTATTAATTTCCTTTATAGAAATCATTCACTTGCTTATAAACTGATACTTTTTATAAGTACCACGTTTTTAATTGTTTATTTGTTTCCTAAAAGTGGCAAGTTTAAATACAATTTCGAAAAGGGTAAACCATGGCAATCTGAAAATTTATATGCTCCATTTGATTTTGCAATAAAGAAAGCAGAGGGTGAAATTCAATCAGAAAAAAACGAAATAAAAGAAAATGCAACACTTTATTTTAATTTAGATTCCAGTGTTAAAGAGATTGTTGTTGAAGATTATAAGAATGAATTTAAATTAGAATTGCCTGATACTATAGTAAATAAGGACAAAGAAAAGTTATTTGATTTGGGTTTAGACTTATTAAACTACATGTATAGCTTTGGGGTTCTAAGTGAAGATTATGATTTTTCAAAAGATAAAAAAGTTGTTATACTTGAAGGAAGAACAGAAAGACAGACTATAAATTTTTCAGATTTAGTTGCGCAAGGTGATATTAAAAATACTATTAATAATCTATTAGTTAAGGAAAGCCTTATACAGTATATAACGCCTTATACATCATTATTTTTTGAAATAATTGAGCCAAATATAAGATATGATAAAGCTTTTACTGAAAAAGCACTTCAAAGTGATTTAGAGAAAGTTGCATTTACAAGAGGAAGCGTAGAACGAGAAACCTTAATAATTTCAAAAGGTGAAGTTGTTGAAGGAAATAAATATCAAGTTTTAAAATCTCTGGAGTCTGAATATGAGTCTCAAGTTTGGACAAAATCGAATTATAATTGGATTTTATTTGCATATACCTTATTAGTTTCATTAGCCCTTTTGATGCTATTGTTGTTTTTAAAAAAATATAGAATGGCGATTTTTGAAAACAATACAAAAGTGACATTTATATTTTTTAATGTATTCTTAATGGTATTAATAACAACCTTAGTTGTTAATTATAATTCTCAATACATTTATGTGGTGCCAATTTGTATTTTGCCACTAGTTCTTAAAGCGTTTTTTGATGCAAGATTAGGTCTATTTGCACATGTAATTACAGTACTTTTATTAGGTTCTATAGTTTCAAACAGCTACGAGTATATGTTTCTTCAGATTATTGCAGGAATTGTAACTATTTTAACGGTTTCTGAACTTTATAAACGTGCTAATCTGTTTATTTCTGTAGGCCAAATAACCCTTATTTATATTATAGCCTATTTTGCCTTTTTTGTAATACATGAAGGGAGTATAGAAACTTTAAAGTTAGAGACTTTTGGTTGGTTTGTTCTTTGTGGCTTAGCAACTCTTTTTGTTCAACCTTTAATTTATGCTTATGAAAAGCTATTTGGATTAGTTTCAGATGTGTCGCTTTTAGAGTTGTCTGATACCAATACAAAATTATTAAAAGAGTTATCTAATAAAGCTCCAGGGACATTTCATCACTCATTAAATGTTGCAAATTTAGCTGAAGCTTCTGCAAATGAAATTGGAGCAAATGCGATGTTAGTTAGAGTAGGGGCTTTGTATCATGATATTGGGAAAATGAGTAATCCTACATATTTTACCGAGAATCAATCTACAGGTATCAATCCACATGATGAATTGTCTTCAAAAGAAAGTGCTAAAATTATAATAGATCATGTTATTAATGGAATAGAAATAGCAAAAAAACATAATCTTCCAGATAGAGTGATAGATTTTATTAGAACACATCACGGAACAAGTCTAGTTTATTATTTCTACAAAAAAGAGAAAGAATTTGATAAATCAATTGACAAGAAACTATTTACTTATCCTGGCCCCAAACCTTTTAGTAAAGAAACTGCAATTTTAATGATGTGTGATAGTGTTGAGGCAGCCTCTAAAAGTCTAAAAGAACCAACATCAATTAAAATTGATGCCTTTGTTGAGAATATAATTAATAAGCAAATGAGTGAAGATCAGTTTTTAAATGCAAATATTACTTTTAAAGAAATTCAATCTATAAAAAAAGTACTAAAGCACAAGCTTGCAAACATTTATCATTTGCGAATTGAATATCCAGAATAAATATTAAAAAAACTAAAAAAAATAGTTGCGTTCTTAAAGATGATACACTACATTTGCATCCGCAATTTTATTGCAAAAGTTCATTTAAATTAACGGAGAGGTGCCTGAGTGGCCGAAAGGAGCGGTTTGCTAAATCGTCGTAGGTGGAAACACTTACCCAGGGTTCGAATCCCTGTCTCTCCGCAAAAATTTCTTTGCTAAATTTAGATAGCCAATTCGGGGTGTAGCGTAGCCCGGTTATCGCGCCACGTTTGGGACGTGGAGGCCGCAGGTTCGAATCCTGCCACCCCGACAATTTTTTAGAGTTACGGGCTCGTAGCTCAGCTGGATAGAGCACCTCCCTTCTAAGGAGGCGGTCATAGGTTCGAATCCTATCGGGCTCACAAAAAGCTTCACTAGTAATAGTGAGGCTTTTTTGTTTAAATTTGTTCAAGAATAATTAAAATTAATGGTGTTTCATTATGGCAAAAACTGGTCGTGAAAAAAACACGAAAAACAAATCCAAGCATTCCAAATTGGTTAATAGGAAAAAGAATAAGATTAAAAAAGAAAAGGAAAATCGTAAAGAACGTTTAAAGGAAATTATTAGTAGAGTTAATAAAAATGTAGCAAATGATTAATTTAATTGCTAAATAATTTTTGAGCTTTAATATAAGTGATTTCTTCAAAATTATTAATTACAAGATTAGCTTTACTATAATCCTGGTTTTTTGAGTGAATACTTTTATAACCAACACAAAATATCTCTGCAGCATTTGCAGCTTTTATACCATTTGTAGAATCTTCTATTACAAGACAATGTTTTTTGTTGTATCCACTAATTTTAGCTGCTTTTAAAAATATTTCTGGATGTGGTTTTGATTCTTTTAAATCTGCTCCACTTAATTTTGCAATAAAATATTTATCTAAATCAAATCTGGTAAAGACACTGTTAATTGTCCCCATAGACGCTGATGAAGCTAAAACAAGGGTTAAGCCATTTTCATAATATTCTTTAATAAGATTTAGAACACCATCTAAAAGCTGAAGACTAGGGTCGTTTTTAAATAGATCTTTAAAAATGTTTCGTTTTACTTGAACTAAATCTTCAGGGTTGTTTGAAAGTTTAAAATGATGACATATACTTTTGCAAACATTAATAGTAGACTGACCAGTAAATGTTTGATAATGAGCCTCACTTACTTCTATATTTAAAGTGTCGAACATGCCAAAGTATGCTTTATGGTGTAGAGGTTCTGTGTCTACAATAACACCATCCATGTCAAATAATATAGCTTTTAGCATTAGGTTTTTTTTTGTAAAGATATATAAGCTTTTTATAAATGGAGGATAATCTTTATTTAAAGAAAATGATTATTCATGATAGTTTACTACAGATGATTAATATTTTTTGATTTTCCAAATTTATTGTTGCAAAAATGTATGTATTACCACCATCTTTTATTTTAAATTTTTTACGAATTTTTTCAACAGAGTCAGGAAAATTTCTTGTTGTAATATTTGCCTTAGCAATACCTTTTTCTTTAACCTCTTTTTTGTTGTAAGATATTATATCATCAACTTTAAATATTCGACCGGGAAATTCAATTAAAGTATTTGAAGTATATAAATGAGAATTCTTATGAAGTTTATATACTTTTAATTTTTCTGAAACAGTTTCAAAGCCACCAGACTTTAATATTGAAGAATTTGGCTCGTAAAGGTAGGTTAGAGGTAAGTTGAATTTTGCCTCAGCAGAATTTTCTTCATTAAATTTAAAACTGAAATATTCAATATTATCACTTTTGATATTAAGGGTTTCGATATGGATGTTATTTTCAATATTGCTTTTCTCTAACACCCAAAGCAATTCTTTTACTTCATTTTTAACAGCTATAATATGTATGGCTTTAACATGATTCAGCTCAGAGATACCAACAGATAAGTCTAATAATGGTGATGTTTTAATTAGAATGTTACTGGATCTCTCAAATAAAAGGTCTAGATGCTGTGGTATATTTGGAAGACAATCATTTAAAAAAAACACTTTTCCTTTACTTTCGTGTCTTCTTGATGGATCTGCATAAATCCAATCGAATTTAGAATGATTGTTTTCTAGATATTGAATACCATCACTAACTATAGGCTGAATATTTATAGTTTTTAATTGCTGTAAATTATGTTTTACAATCTTAGATAGTTTTGGGTTTATTTCGCAATGAATAACAGTTTTAAACTGCTTTGAAAAATAATATGAATCTATACCAAACCCACCAGTTAAATCTACGATAGATTCACCTCTAATGATTTTTGCTTTATAGACAGCAGTTGTTTCTGAAGAAGTTTGCTCAATATTAAGCTTGTTAGGATAATAGATATTAGGTGTTTGAAACCAAGTTGGGAGTTTCTTTTGGCAACGTTTTTTAGCTTCAATTTGTTCTATAAGTTCTCTTATATCTACAACTAAGTTATTGTTTTTTTTAAGGAGTAGAGTGGTCGTGTCAGAATTAAGATTGTCATTTATAAAGTATTGATTTTTAGTATTTAAAATTAGCTTATTCAAAGTAAACTATAAACCTTTAGTAAGTTGTTGAACCACTTTGTTATTAGATAAAAATTCTTTTAGAATAACTTTAATGGCTGTATATGTTGGTACAGCTATTATCATACCAACAATACCAAATAAAATACCAGCAATAATGATAACTAAAAAAATTTCTAAAGGATGAGACTTGACACTTTTAGAGAATATAATTGGCTGACTAAAAAAGTTGTCTATTAGTTGTCCAATACCAATTACAATAAGAACATATAACGTAGTTGGCAGTAAAACTTCGCTAAAACTTTGCCCTAAATTACTAGTCATGGTTAATATTATCATTAGTGCACCACCAATTAATGGTCCTACATATGGGATTAGGTTTAATAAAGCGCACAGAAATGCAATAACTACGGCNTTCTCAACGCCAATTATTAGTAACCCTATCATGTAAATGATAAATAAAATTGATATTTGGAAGATTAAACCAACAAAATAGCGAGATAATAAATCTTTGATTTTTAAAAAAGACTTTTTTGAACGTTCTTCTTTATTATCAGGAATAAACGCCATAATACTACTTTCAAAAAGCTGACTATCTTTTAAGAAGAAAAATGAAATAAATAATACCGAAAACAACCCAATACTAAAGCTTCCAAATCCACCAATCATAGTATTTAAAAAATCAGGAATCATTGCGTAGTTAATTTTTGAAAGAAAATGCGATTCTTTTATTGATTCCTTTACGTTTTCAGTTTCAATATTGAAGTATGAAGTTGCTTCCCGATAAATATTTTCAAAATTAATTTTTAGGGAATCTATATCTAATAAAGATAGATTCTGACTTTGCTTAACAATTAATGGGATAAATAGTCCAACCAAACCTATAAGCAAACTTATTAAAAGCACCATGGTTACAACAACTGCTATAGCATTTTTAAATTTTAGTTTGTCTCTAAGAAATAGTACAATTGGTCTTCCAATTAGTGATATTACAGCAGCAATAACTATGTAAACAATAACAGATTGAATCTTATAAAGGAAGAATAGCAACAAAAAGATGCCAATTATGATTCCTAAAGCTCTTAAAATTCCTTTTGATATATTATTTGAATTCATTTAGTAAAGATACATATTGAAGTTGAAAAGTGTAAAAAACAAAGAATTAAAATTTATAGAGTTTGTTTAGTAATCTCATAAATTGCAATAGTTGTTGCTTGAACAACATTCATGCTACTATTTTGTCCAAACATCTCAATATGAATGATGGCATCAGAATTTTTTAGAGCAGTTTCTGAAACACCAAAATTTTCGTCTCCAATTATTAATGCAATTTTATGCTCTTTTAAAAATTTAAATGTATTTATTGGTTGGCTATTTGAGGTTATTTCTAAAGAAACTATTGTATAATTTTCGACTTTTAATTGGTTGATAGTTTCTATAATGGATTCTTTTTCTTCAAAATGAACCAATTTTTCAGTTGCTCGAGAGGTTTTAGTCATCTTTCTCCCTAAAGGAATTTTGGAGCCACAGAAAATAATTTTTTCTATTCCAAAAGCATCAGCTGTTCTAAATAAACTGCCAATGTTTGGTGCATTTGTAATATTGTCGCAGACTAATATAATAGGAAATGATTGCTTTGAGAAATGGGTGTTGTAGTGTGTTAGTTGTTTCACAAATAATTAGTTTTCAAAAGCATATTTTATTATGTTTGCTCCCATTTTTAATGCCTTTGCTCTAACATCTGGAGGATCATTATGTACTATTTCGTCTTCCCAACCATCTCCTAAATCACTTTCAACTGTAAAGAGTAAGACTAATCTATTTTCAAAAAAGACCCCAAATGCTTGAGGGCGTTTACCATCGTGTTCATGAATTTTTGGAAGACCTTTAGGGAAATTATATGGTACATTAAAAATAGGATGATTTGCCGGAATCTCAACTAATTCTGTCTCGGGAAATACTTTTTTTAACTCTTCGGTTATATAGGGTTGCATTCCATAATTATCGTCTATATGAAGAAAACCACCTGAAATTAAATAGTTCCTTAAATTTTCAACATCTTCCTCGCTAAAAAAAACATTACCATGACCTGTCATGTGGATAAAAGGATATTGAAAAATTTCAATACTTCCTGTTTCAACAGTTTGAGGTTTATTGCTAATTTTTGTGTTAATATTGTTATTACAAAAGTCTATTAAATTTGGAAGAGCAGTAGGATTACCATACCAATCTCCACCACCTTTATACTTTAAAACGGCTATCTCTTGGGAGGAAATAAATGAAGATAAGAGACAGAAGATTATAGAGAAAAGACTTGTTTTAGTTATGTTTTTCATAAAACTATTGAAGTTGTAACATTCTATTTTAAAGTTCATTTACAAAAGCTACAGTATGGCAAGCTACAATAGCTGCAGTTTCTGTTCGTAACCTCGTTTTACCCAAAGTTACAGGAATAAAATCAGTATTAATTGCCATTTCGATTTCTTTAACACTAAAATCTCCTTCAGGACCTATTAAAATAATAATATCTTGATTCTGCTTGAGTTCGTTTTTTAAAGATTTTTTTTCGGTTTCTTCGCAATGGGCAATAAATTTTTGTCTTGTAAATGTGTTGCCAATAAATTCTTTAAAAGATATGGCATTGTTTAGAGTAGGCTTAAAGCATGAAAGAGATTGTTTCATGGCTGAGAGCAATATTTTTTCATAACGATCTGTTTTAATTACTTTTCGTTCGCTATTATCGCAAATAATAGGAGTAATGGTGTTGACACCTATTTCTGTTGCTTTTTCAAGAAACCATTCGTACCTATCGTTCATTTTTGTTGGAGCAACAGCAAGATGTACTTTGTAATTTCTTTTAGCTTGTTCTTTCTTGGTAATTATAGTTGCAACACAATTTTTTATGTCTGCCACAGAAATTTTTGCAGTAAATAACCAACCAGATCCATTGGTTATATGTAGAATATCTCCTTCGGTTTTTCGTAAAACTTTTATAATATGCTTGCTTTCTTCCTTTGGAAAAATAATTTGGCTTGCTTCTTCTGTAATATCTGGATTATAAAATAACTGCATTAATCTTTACGTTCAACTATTTTAAGCGCTTTAATTTCTTTAATCTCTTTTGGTAGATAGCTTTTAAGGATGATGTAATACAAGCTTTTTTCAGTATCATCATAAGAAATAATACTATTCAAGTCATGAGATTCGTCAGTAATTGCTATTTCTAGTAAAATGTCTTTTTCTCCTTTTATAAACCATCCAGTATCACCTCCGCGAGTAGCATTTTTTGCTACAGAATATTTTTTAGCTAAAAAATCAAAGGGATAACCATTATTATATTCGGTAGTAATTTTATTTCTTAAAGAAACAGCCTTGTCTGCACCATTTTTTTTGCTTTCCAGCAGAATATAACTAGCTCTATAATGCATGATGTTTTCTTTCTCAACAACTTTATAAGTAGTTTTTTCTACTTCATTTTCAATCGTTTTTTTTCCTCCAACAGGTAATTTGAGCAAGTCTGCAGCTAAATTTGTTTTATGCTTTTCTTCATTAAATGTAATGAGTTTATTTCCTCTTGATTTATGAGATTTTAAATATTCTTCAGCTTTTAAAATGTCAGTTACAGAATCTAATGAGATAGTTGCAGATTCTTGAGCGGATAATATAATTGGAAATAATAGGAAAACAAGTAGAAGTCTTTTCATAGTACTAAATATAGTGGCTTTTGTTGAGACAAAAAAAACAAAATTATTGGTTTAAAAAAACAACTTCTTGAAAGGTTATTAACAGAGTTTTTATCATTTAGATTTTTAATCTAGCTGAAGCTGTGACATTTTGATCAGAAAAATTGCTTTCTAAATATTTTAAATAGCCAACAATAGCAATCATTGCTGCGTTGTCTGTGGTAAATTCGAATTTAGGCAAATAGGTTGTCCAGCCAAATTTTGTTTCACCAGTTTTTAATGCTTGTCTGATTCCTGAATTTGCTGAAACACCTCCACCAATAGCAATATGCTTTATTCCAGTCTGATTTGAAGCTAATTTTATTTTATCTATTAAAATTCCTATAATGGTATATTGAATTGAAGCACAAATGTCATTTATATTTTCATTTATAAAATTTGGATTTGTTTTGGATTCTCTTTGTATAAAATAAAGAATGGCAGTTTTTAAGCCTGAAAAGCTAAAGTTTAAACCATTAACTTTGGGTTTAGTAAATTTAAAAGCCTTTGGATTTCCTAATTGTGCACGCTTGTCAATTTCAGGACCAGCTGGATAACCTAAACCTAATATTTTACCACTTTTGTCGTATGCTTCTCCAACAGCATCATCAATAGTTTCTCCTATGATTTCCATTTCGAAATAATTAGAAACTTTAACTATCTGNGTATGTCCACCTGAAATAGTCATAGCTAGAAACGGAAAAGGTGGTTTTTTAAANCCCTCTTCATTTATAAAATGTGCAAGAATATGAGCCTGCATATGATTGACATCTATTAATGGAATATCTAAGCCCAATGCTAAAGATTTTGCAAAAGACGTACCTACAAGTAATGAACCCATTAAACCTGGACCTCTAGTAAAAGCAATAGCATGAAGTTGTTCTTTATCAATGTTTGCTTTTTTAATAGCCTGATTTACAACAGGCACAATGTTCTGCTGATGTGCTCTAGAGGCTAATTCTGGTACGACTCCTCCATATTCTTCATGAATTTTTTGGCTTGCAATTACATTGCTTAAAATGGTTCCATTATGGATTACCGAAGCAGCTGTATCATCGCATGAAGACTCAATTCCAAGAATGTAAATATTTTCTGTAGGCATTAGTGAGAATTAGGCATAATAATTGTTAATTTTGGTTTCAAAGTTATAATTTTAAAACGTATCAAAAAATTTTTAAAAATACTATATAAACTAGTAGCAATTATATTACTGCTTTTCATCATTTTGATGCTATTATTATCTATTCCATCTATTCAAACTTATCTTGGAAAAAAAGTAACTACCAAGATAAATGAAGATTTTAAGACTAATATTAATATTGGTAAAATAGGATTGCAATTTAATGGAGATGTAGAGTTAAAAGAAATCCTAATTAGAGATTACAAAAAGGACACCTTAATAAGTGTCGTAGAATTAAATACATCTATTTTAAATTTTAGGAACGTAATCAATTCAAAATTAGTTTTTGGGGATATTGATTTAGAAGGATTAATCTTTAATTTAAAAACGTATAAGGGTGAAACAGAAACAAATTTAGACATTTTTGTAGCTAAATTTGATGAAGATAACCCTTCAGATAAAAAGAGTGGTTTTTTACTTTCTTCAAGCGATGTTACTATAAATGGAGGGATCTTTAGGCTTATTGACGAAAATAAAGAAACTCCCAAAATATTAGAGTTCACTAACATTTTTACAAATACCACTAATTTTTTAATTAATGGAAGTGATGTAAGTACGCGTATAAATACCTTATCTTTTTTGGATAGTCGTGGATTAGAAGTGAAAAATCTAATAAGTAATTTCTCTTATACACCAAGTAATATCCTGCTTGAAAATTTAAGTATAAAAACACTTAATTCTTCTTTAGAAGGTGAGGTTAAATTTTTCTTTAATAGAGAAGAGCTACAGGACTTTACTAATAAGGTTCGTGTAGATGCAACCTTTACTGGCTCAGACATTGCTTTAAACGAGTTAAATACGTTTTACAACGAATTTGGTGTTAATCAAAGGGCTAAATTAAGTGCAAAATTAGATGGAACGCTAAACGATTTAGTAGTAACGGATTTAAAATTATTCACAAGTTCTAGAAGTGAAATATATGGAGATATAAATTTTAAAAATTTATTTAACATTGAAGATAATAACTTCTACATGAAAGGAGATTTTCATAAGTTGTCTTCAAATTATAGAGATTTAAAGGCTTTATTGCCAAATGTACTTGGAGAATCAATTCCTTCTTCATTCGATAAACTTGGAAGTTTTACTGTTGTTGGTCAGACAGAAATTACAACTACAACTATTTTGGCTAGTTTGGCTATAAATACGCAATTAGGGTTTATAGATTCGAACTTAAGCATGCAAAGGATAAACGATATTGATAATGCATCTTATTCTGGTAATGTTGTTTTTAAAGATTTTGATATAGGTAAATTTATTAATGATGAAACACTAGGTATAACATCCTTTAATCTGGATGTTGATGGTTCAGGTTTTACTAAAGAGAATATCAATACGAACTTAAGTGGCGATATTTTTTCAATTAGTTACAATAATTACGAATATGAAAATATTTCAGTTTCTGGTAATTTAAAGAATAAAATATTTAATGGAAATTTAGTTTCTAATGATGATAACTTCAAACTTGAATTTGACGGTTTGGCAAATTTTTCAGAAGAAATTAATACGTTCGATTTTGTTGCAAATGTCACTTATGCAAATCTAAATGCTATTAATATTGTTAAAAAGGATGAAATTTCAATCTTTAAAGGAAAGGTTGAGATGAAAATGGAAGGAACTACTATTGATGATGCAATTGGTAGTATTCAATTCAATGAAACATATTATAAGAATCAAAATGATGAATACTTTTTTGATGACTTTGCTATAACATCTGCCATTGTTGGTAAAGAAAGGCTTATAGAAGTAAATTCACCAGATATAGTAGAAGGTAAATTAAGTGGTGTATTCTTGTTTAAAGATATTGGCTTATTATTTGAAAATGCTTTAGGAAGTATCTATACCAATTACAAGCCTCACAAAGTTAAATTGAATCAATACATTGATTTTAATTTTAAAATTTATAATAAAATTGTTGAAGTTTTTATTCCTGACTTAAAACTAGGGAAAAACACTTATGTAAGGGGTAGAGTTGAAAGTGATGAAGAAGAATTTAAACTAACTTTTAAGTCTCCAGAAATTAAACTTTTTGATCATTTTGCTGAACAAATAGAACTCCAACTAGATAATAAAAATCCATTATTTAATGCTTATATAGAGATAGATAGTATAAATACAAAATACTATAATGTCTCTAAATTTAATTTAATTAATAAAACATTAAACGATACTCTTTTTGTGAGAACAGAATTTCAAGGAGGTAGTAATAACAAAGACATATATAATATAAACTTTTACCATACCATCAATCCTGAGAATAAATCTGTAATTGGCTTTAAAGAATCAGATGTTACTTTTAAAGAAAACACTTGGACAATAAATAAAGTTAGAGACAATTTAAATAAAATCGAGTTTGATAGTAAATTTATAAATTTCAACATAGATCAAATAATGATGAGTCATAATCGAGAAGAGATAACCTTATCAGGTGTCATTAAAGATTCGACTTATAAGGATTTAAATTTAAAATTTACAGATGTAGATTTAGCTAAAATTACGCCAACAGTTGAAGGCTTAGATCTGCAAGGGAATGTTAATGGTAAACTAGATTTATTACAACAAAATGGAAATTATTTACCAAATTCAACAGTTACCATAGATAACTTTATTGTTAATGAATTAGCATTAGGGTCTTTTGATGCAAAAATTATTGGTAATGAAAACTTAACAAATTATAATGTTAATGTAAAAATAAAAGATGATGTCTCTCAATCTTTTGCAGCCTATGGAGATGTTTATGTAGATGGAGATGCTTCAACAATAGATGTTGGTTTGAAATTTAATGAATTTAGCCTTAAGCTATTAAATCCTTTTTTAGTTGATGTTTTAGAAAATATTAGAGGTAATGTATCTGGACTGGCAAGAATTTCTGGAAATCTAACACTGCCAGAAGTAAATGGAAATCTAAAACTAAATAATGCAGGTCTAGCAATACCATATCTAAATGTAGATTATAATTTTTCTGAATACTCAGATGTTAGCTTAACTAATCAAAGTTTTATTTTTGATAACATTAAATTAACTGATAGTAAATTCAATACAAAAGGAGTTTTAAACGGAACTATTAGTCATACTAATTTTTCTAAATGGAAATTAGATTTAGGAGTAGAAACATCAAATTTAGTTGTTTTAGATACAGATGGAGTAGTAGATGATGAAGACGAAGATGAAGTGTTATATTATGGAACGGCGTTTATAGATGGTTCAGCAAGTATTAATGGCCCAACAGAAGAACTTGTAGTAAATGTAATTGCTAAAACCAATCCAGGTACTACATTCGTAATTCCTTTAAGTGATATGGAGTCTTTTGGAGACAATTCATTTATACATTTTCTTACGCCAGAAGAAAAAGCAGCAAAACTTAAAGGAGAAGAAATTTCAGTAAAAGAAGTTAAAGGTTTAGAGTTAGATTTCGATTTAGATATTACTCAAGATGCAGAAATAGAAATTGTAATTGATAAAGAGTCTGGTAGTACGATTCGAGGAAAGGGAGAAGGTGGATTATTAATAGAAATTAACACCAATGGTAAGTTTAGAATGTATGGTGACTTTGTTGTTTTTGAAGGAATATACAATTTTAAATATGCGGGAATTGTAGAGAAAAAATTCATTGTACAAGAAGGAAGCATTGGTTGGGATGGAGAGCCTTATGATGCCAGAATAAATATTATAGCTCTATATAAAACTCAAGCAAATCCATCTCCATTGTTGGACAATCCAATTAACCGAAGTATTCCTGTGTATGTTGAGACAATTCTAACTGGACAATTAGAAAAGCCAGAAATAGATTTCGAATTTATTTTTCCAAACTTAAGTTCAACAGTTAAATCTGAAATTCAATATAGGCTGAGTTCAAAAGAAGACAAAGATAATCAAGCCCTATATTTATTGACTACAGGTTCTTTTTCAAACAGACTTAATGATGTTAATTTTTCAGGAACTATTACAGAAAGACTTAACGGTATTATTAATGGTATGTTCTCTAACGAAAGTAATAAGGTAAATATAGGATTGAATTATGAAGCTGGCGAAAATAATCCAGATTACCAAACAGATGACCGTCTTGGTGTGACCTTACAAACAAACATCTCTGAAAGAGTAATGATTAATGGGAAAGTTGGTGTTCCTGTAGGTGGTGTTAGTGAATCTGTAGTGGCTGGAGATGTGCAAATAGATTTTTTACTTAATGAAGAAGGTACATTAACAGCTAAGGTTTTTAATAGAGAAAATAGTATTAGAAATTTTGGTGAAGAAATAGGTTATACACAAGGAGTAGGTATTTCTTATACTGTAGATTTTGACACATTTAAAGAGTTGATTAATAAAATATTCAAAGGAAAAGTTAAAACGACTGAAGAAGCAGAAAGAGAAAATAAGGAAAAAGATGAAGAAGATATGTTGCCTTCATATGTAGGATTTAAAGAAAAAGAAGATAAAAAAAATAAAAATTAAGGTCTTTTTTGACTTAATTTTTAAGAAATTTTTAGTTTTTTATTAACGAAAACGTTTGAGTTTTAATCAGTCTAATAAATTAATCTTAATAGCTTGCCTTATATCATATTTCTTTACTAGCTTTACTTAAATATTAGGAATTTGTATGAAAAAAATCATTAAAAAAATTGGTGTATTGACATCTGGTGGAGATGCTCCAGGTATGAATGCAGCTATTAGATCTGTTGTTAGAACTTGTGCATTTCATCAAATAGATTGTGTAGGTATTTATCGTGGATTTGAAGGTATGATTGAAGGAGATTTTAAAAACATGGATGCACGTAGTGTAAAAGGGATTATCAATAAAGGAGGCACAGTCTTAAAATCAGCACGTTCAAAAGAGTTTAGGACTAAAGAAGGTAGACATCAAGCATATAAAAAATTAAAAGAAGCAAATATAGACGCAATTGTAACTATTGGTGGTGATGGTACTTTTACTGGAGCCATGGTTTTTAATCAGGAATATAATTTTCCAGTTATTGGAATTCCTGGAACCATAGATAACGATATATATGGTAGTTCTTACACTTTAGGTTATGATACAGCTCTAAATACTGTTGTAGAGTGTATAGATAAAATTAGAGATACTGCAAGTTCACATAACAGACTGTTTTTTGTTGAAGTTATGGGACGAGATGTTGGGCACATAGCTTTAAATGCAGGTGTTGGAGCAGGAGCTGAAGAAATATTAATTCCTGAAGAAAACTTAGGTCTAGACAGACTATTAGAATCCCTAAGAAGAAGTAAACAATCAGGAAAATCGTCTAGTATTGTAGTTGTTGCTGAAGGTGATAAAATTGGAAAAAATGTTTTTGAACTTAAAGACTACGTTGAATCTAATATGACAGAATATGAGGTTAGAGTTTCAGTACTTGGTCATATGCAACGAGGTGGTTCTCCTTCATGTTTCGATCGTGTATTAGCTAGTAGGATGGGAGTTAAAGCAGTTGAATCTTTACTGGAAGGGAAAACCAATTTTATGGTTGGATTACTTAACGATAAAATGGTGTTAACACCTTTAGATCAAGCTATTAAAGGACAGTCTAAAATAAATAAAGAATTATTGCGTGTGTCAGATATAATGACCACATAAACATAAAATTAGAAAGTATATAATATGAAATTAGGAATTAACGGATTTGGAAGAATAGGTAGAATCGTTTTTAGAGCAACATTAAAAAGACCAGATGTTGAAGTAGTTGCAATTAACGATTTATTAGATGTAGAACATTTAGCTTATTTGTTAAAGTATGATTCAGTACATGGCAGGTTTGACGGAAGTGTTGAAACTAAAGACGGACATTTAATAGTAAATGGTAAAAAAATTAGAGTTTCAGCAGAAAGAGACCCTAAAAATTTAAAATGGAATGAAGTAGATGCAGATATTGTTGCAGATTGTACAGGTATCTTTACAACTTTAGAAACAGCGGATTATCATATACAAGCAGGAGCTAAAAAAGTAGTGATTTCTGCACCAAGTAAAGATGCTCCAATGTTTGTTATGGGAGTAAATCATGAAAACGTGAAGGCATCAGATAAAATTGTATCAAATGCATCTTGTACTACCAATTGCTTAGCTCCAATTGCAAAAATCATGGATGATAATTTTGGTATTGAAGAAGCACTTATGACCACTATTCATGCAACAACAGCAACTCAATTAACAGTTGATGGTCCTTCTCGAAAAGATTATCGTTCAGGAAGAAGTGCTTTGGTTAATATCATTCCAGCTTCAACAGGAGCAGCAAAGGCTGTTGGGAAAGTAATACCACATTTAAATGGAAAGCTAACAGGAATGGCGTTTAGAGTGCCAACGGCAAATGTTTCTGTAGTTGATTTAACAGTAAGAACTAAAAAAGAAACGTCGCTTGAAGAAATTAAGGCTGCTTTTAAAAGAGCCTCAGAACAAGAGATGTTAGGCATTTTAGGTTATACAGAAGATAAAGTGGTTTCTCAAGATTTTGTTAGTGAAACTAGAATCTGTGTTTTTGATGCAGATGCAGCAATAGAGTTAAATTCAAAGTTCTTTAAGCTAGTTGGATGGTACGATAATGAGTTTGCATACTCTACAAAATTAGTAGAATTAGCTGAGCATATGCATTCATTATAACAAGTACAAAAATAATTTATACTAAAACATGATATTAATTGTTGATAGTGGTTCTACAAAAAGCGATTGGATTTCAGTAGATAGTAATGGGAATCAGCTTTTAGAAAAAATAAGAACTAATGGCTTAAATCCAGCTATTTTAAAAGAGAAAAAAATATATAAAATCATTAAGTCTAGCGAAGAGTTAATGGCACATAAAAAAGAAGTAACACATGTCTTTTTTTATGGTGCAGGTTGTGGTACAGAAAAACCTAAATTACTGTTAAAAACTGTTTTAGGAGATGTTTTTTTTAACGCCAAAATAGAAGTACAGGAAGATACATTAGCTGCAGTTAGATCTACAATTAATACAGATGATGAAGCAGCAATAGTTTGTATTTTAGGAACAGGTTCAAATTGCAGTTATTTTGATGGAAATGTATTACATCAACGTGTAAAATCATTAGGTTATACCTTAATGGACGATGCTTCAGGCAACTACTATGGTAAACAATTAATACGTGATTACTATTTTAATCACATGCCAGAAACTATTAAAATAGCTTTTGAGCATAAATTTAATTTAGATGCAGATTATATAAAACACAATCTTTATAAACAGCCAAATCCCAATGCTTATTTGGCAAGTTTTGCTGAATTTGTTTTTTTGAATAAAGAGTCAACATATATTCAAAATATAATAAAAGATGGCATCAGGGTTTTTTCTAAAAATTGCATCTTACAATTTAAAGAAGAAATTAAAACTGTTCCTGTTCATTTTGCAGGTTCTATAGCCTTTTTTGCAGAAAAGGAAATAAAAGAAGTTGCTAAAGAATTTAATTATAGGGTTGGTAATATAGTTAGAAGACCAATTGATGGACTTGCCAAATACCATACGAAACATATATAAAAATGGAAATTGCAATAATAGCTCATGATGGTAAGAAAGCTGAAATGGTTCAGTTTTTAAATGAACATAAAAAGGTTCTACTTCAGAAGAATTTTTCATTAGTTTCAACAGGTACTACTGGAAAAAAAGTAAAAAAAAGCTGGTTTTGAAGTTTTAAGATTACTTTCTGGTCCTTTAGGAGGAGATGCTCAAATAGCAGCTAGAGTGGCAGAAGGAAAATGTAATATGGTTTTGTTTTTTAGAGATCCTCTTGAAAAGCATCCTCATGAACCAGATGTATTAATGTTAATGCGACTTTGTGATGTGCATGATGTGCCATTGGCAACCAATCCAGCTACAGCCGAATTATTAATTAAAGGTCTAGTTTATTCACTATAAACTCTATTCTCTTGTTCTGCAACTCTTATAAAGGTCGTTCTTTTGGTAAGTTCTTTTAAAAGTTTAGCACCTACATAAGTACACGTGCTTCTTAAGCCTCCTAAGATATCTTGAAGGGTTGTTTCAACATCACCTTTGTATAATACTTCTACAGATTTACCTTCGCTAGCTCTATATTCTGCAACACCTCCAACGTGTTTGTCCATAGCAATTGTAGAACTCATTCCATAAAACTGCTTATAAGTTTCGCCATTTCGCATTATAAGTTCGCCTCCACTTTCATTATGACCAGCGAGCATACCACCAAGCATAACGAAATCTGCACCAGCCCCAAAAGCCTTTGCAATATCTCCTGGTGTCGCACAACCACCATCGCTAATAATTTGTCCACCCAATCCATGAGCAGCATCCGCACATTCTATAATAGCTGATAATTGAGGATAACCAACACCAGTCTTTACTCGAGTAGTACACACAGAACCTGGGCCTATTCCTACCTTAATAATATCTGCTCCTGCTAAGAGCAATTCTTCTACCATTTCACCTGTAACCACATTACCTGCAATAATTGTTTTGGTTGGATATTGTTCTCGAGTATGCTTAACAAAATTCACAAAATGTTCAGAATAACCATTTGCAACATCGATGCAAATAAATTTTAATTCTGGATGCGCTGTCAATATATCTTTTAATTTTTCTGAATCTTGCTTTCCAGTTCCAGTACTAATAGCAATATAATCTTCAATTTTATTTGGAGCTGTAGCTAAAAAGGAACCCCATTCTTCAACAGTATAGTGTTTATGGATAGCAGTAAATATGGCGTTTTTAGATAATGCTAAAGCCATTTGAAAGGTTCCAACTGTATCCATATTTGCAGCCATTATTGGAATGCCCTTCCATTTCAAATCGCTATTTAAGAAAGTAAATTCTCTTTCTAAATTAACCTGAGATCGACTTTTTAATGTTGATCTTTTTGGTCTAATCATCACATCTTTAAAGCCTAATTTAAGATCTTGTTCTATTCGCATTTTGGAATGTATTTGGTTACAATCAAAAATACAAGTTCTGTGAAAATTCGTTGTTATTTTATTAAAATGATACTATAGATTTATTAACAATAAAAAGTTAGAGTAGTGCTTTAGTTAAAAAAAAACAGCAATTTTATAAAGTTGTAGCCATCATACTAATTTCAACATTCACAAATTTAGGCAAGTTAGCTACTTCAACGGTTTCACGTGCTGGAGCAGTTTCTTCATTAAAATAGGAAGCATACACCTCGTTTATTTTTGAGAAGTTGTGCATGTTATTAATAAAAATAGTTGTTTTAAAAACGTCTTCAAAAGTCATGTCAGAAGCTTTTAAAACAGCCTTTATGTTTTCCATAACTTGTTTGGTCTCAGTTTTTATATCATCTAATACCAATTCCATCGTGATTGGATTCAAAGCAATTTGACCAGAAGTATATAAGATATTATTAACTAATACAGCTTGATTGTATGGTCCAATAGGAGCAGGAGCATGAGGTGTGTTAATTATTTTTTTCATCGAAAAGCGATTTTTAAGTAATAATTCTATAATTGTTTATCTGGCTGTCTACGCTTATCGTATTTAAGGTCTTTAAGCAAATTAGATTTAATTCCAATAAAGAAATTCCATGAGCTTCTGTCACTAAAAGGAATCCAGTTAAAACTCATTCTCCAACTTAATAAATCTCTCTCAAAACGTAACGATGTATAAGTGAAACCTTTGTTTTTAAAGTCGTAACCAGAGGATGCACCAACTTTCCAACGTGGTGAAATCTCTACATCTCCAGAAAACATTAATGAATGAGACGAAATCTCGTCTTCACGTCTAGAATTTGAATAATTAACAGCATAAGCCAAACGTAAACTCCAAGGAATAACAGTCTTGTACAAATCACTTGGCGATTGATCTTCATCCTCATCGTCGTTATCATAAAAACTAGTGTCAGTAAAATCTTGAGAACGCCCAAACAAGTCATCATCACGTCCACCACTTCTTAGGGTTTCTTCGATGCTAGCATCAGTTTCACCTCCTGTAAATGTGGTGTTTGAAAGCGTATAATTCATGGTAACATTAGCACTTGTAAGTCTAAATAAACTGCCACCATTATCAATATTCCACTTATTAACTACAGTGTTATTATTATTTAGTGCATAAGGATTTAATGTGGCACCAAAGTTTACAGACATTTTATTTTTAAGCAACTGTGTGCTTCCAGAAATTCTTAATGGGCTCCAGTTTAAAGAATCTGCAGCAATATCATAACCAGTATTAAAATTAAGGTTGTCTAATAATTTAATATTTCTTGGATCCGTTTTAGTAGAATCTTTATCACGAACTTTCATTTCAAAATTATTCCCAAGAGAGAAGCCAACTGTGTTAGAATATCTTTGATTAGGAGATCCATAAATACTACCTTCAAACTTAGAATATTCTACTTCTTCTTTAGTTAAACCATCTGCGCTAATTACTTCATAAGTGTCGTAATATTGATCAAAAGACGGATTGATTGTGTAGCTTATAGAGGGTCTTAAAACGTGTCTAAGTCTTTTTATTTTTTTGTCTTCACCTTCTTTTTCAAAATTAAACATTCCATAGAGTGTGGTTCCTAAACTTGTATTAAAATTATAAGTTCTAAATGAGGCAAAACCATTATTCACTTCAGTTATAACTTCATCTGTTTCATCATTATAGTATTTATTAACGGTTTCAAAAGTCCAAGTTTCGTTATAATTTGTTCCAGCACTTAAACTTAAATATTTAAATACTTTAAAGTTTGTGGTTAATGGAATGCTATGGTTTACACCATTCTTAGCTTCATCCCACATTTCTTTTTTAAAGAATAAGGAGTCTGTAGTTTGTATTCTGTTTTCTGCTCTAATATTATATTGAAAATTTAAATTTTCAATAATCCCTTTTTTAGAACCCTCTTTTGGTTCAAATGGAAATATTCTACTAACACTTGCCTGAATTGTTGGCAATGTCATATTTATTTGTTCGGTATTTGTATTCTGCGAATGAGTTGCTGCAATACTCATATTTACTTGAGGTTCTCCTTGAAAAGTTCTAGAATATGAAACTGAAGATGCCATAGTGTTATTTAAAAAACTTGGTGCATTTACTTGATTTATAGTTTCTTTATAATATTTACTACTACCAAGGTTTACAGATGCTGAGAATCTTGAATTTGGACTAGATTTAGGATCCTGACTATGCGACCAGCGAATATTATAAATGGTGGATTTTGAGTAATCGGGAAAACCTCTTTCGCTTTCAATAAGATTTTCATATCTAAAACCAAAATTACCATTAAACTTATATCTAAGAGCATAATTGCTTTCAAAACGTAAGCCATAACTACCATTAGTATAATAATCTCCTAAAACGGCTAAATCTATATAATCGCTAATTGCAAAATAATAACCGCCATTTTGTAAAAAATATCCTCTGCTACTTTGCTCTCCAAAACTTGGAAATATAACACCAGATGTTTGTTTTTTAGTTAAGGGAAAAAAACCAAAGGGCAATCCTATAGGAGTTGGGACATCTGCAATTACCATATTTGTTAATCCTACAACTATTTTTTTATTAGGAACTAATTTTATTTTATTTGTTTGAAAATAATACTCTGGATTTTCAATATCCTTAGAAGTTGTAAAACGGCCTTTGTATAGAAAAATTACTGAATCATTTTCCTTTTTAGTAATTGGAGCATAAATTTGCATGCCTTGTTGCTCTGTTTTCGAATTAAAAATAAGCGCTTTCTCTGTCTTAAAATTAAATCGAATAGAATCTGGCTCTACCAAATTATCACCTTGTTTAAATGATGGTTTCTGACTGTATTCTCCAAGCGTATCTTTTATTCGCCCAGCATACACCTCATTTTTTTCATAATCTATAACAATGATGCCAGCTTTAAGCTCCATATCTTCATAATAAACTTCAGCTTCATTATATAGATATAGCTTTTGTTCTCTGTTATTGAATGATGTGTAGTCCTTTGCTTTATAAGTGACAACTCCTGTTAGAATTTCTTGTTTTGGTTTTACTGAGTCTTGAAGAGTAGAGTCTTGATCCCTTTCAGAAAGCTCTAATTTTTCAAGGTCATTTACATTTACAGTGATGCTATCGTCGCTTTTTTTTGGTGTTACTTTTCCACCAGAATTTGGAATATCCTGGGCAAAGCCAGAAGTGTTGATAAACACTGTAAAACTTAAGGCAAAAAGTATGTAAAAGTTGTTTGTACGCAACGCTTTTAAATGTATTTTTGTAAAAGTATGGCTCGGTTTTTGAATTGCCAAAATTACGTATATTTTTTGTGATTAATTTAATATTCAAGAAAATTCGAAAATTAAACTCAAATACAGTGAAATTAAGTAATAAACCTACTAAAACATTGTTATTATAAATATGAAAACGAATTCAATATTGCTTTTCTTTTTAGTGCTGTTTGTTTTTTCAATTACAGACCAATCAGTTCTATATGCTCAAGATACTTCAAATAAGTTTGTTGTTGTTTTAGATGCAGGTCATGGAGGACATGATCCAGGAAGACCTACTAAAAATGGATATACAGAAAAAGGCATTGCGTTAAAAATAGTATTAGAAATCGGTAAACGATTAGAGTCAAATAAAGATATTAAGGTTATTTATACTCGAAAAACTGATGTTTTCGTGACCTTACGAGGTAGAGCAAAAATTGCTAATGATGCAGATGCAGATTTATTTGTCTCTGTTCATTGTAATGCTCATCATACTCAGGCTTATGGAACTGAAACGTATGTATTAGGCGTAGGAAATACGGGACGAAATTTTGATGTAGCAAAGGCAGAAAATGAAGTGATTTTTTTAGAAGAAAATTATGAAAAAAATTATGAGGGTTTCGATCCAAATGCTCCCGAGTCGTTAATTGGTTTAACATTAATGCAAGAAGAATACGTCGACCAAAGTATCATGCTAGCAGATTTAGTTGAGAAAAATTTTCATACAAAATTGAAAAGAAAAAGTAGAGGGGTTAAACAAATTAGTCTTTGGGTATTGCATAATACGTATATGCCAAGTGTGCTTATCGAAACAGGATTTATTACTAATAAGCATGAAGGAGCTTATTTAAATTCTAAAAATGGTCAACAAAATATTTCTAAGTCCATTAGTGATGCTATACTTGGTTACAAAGCAATATTAGATCAAAATATTGGAGATTTTGTTTACCAGGAAACTGAGATCAAGGAAGTTGAGGATCTTGAGCCAGATAAGATTTATGCCAACATTGTTTTTAAAGTACAAATAGCTGCTAGTTCTAAAGAAATTGAGTTAAAGTCTTATAATTTTAAAGGATTAGAAGATGTTTCAAGAGAAAAAATAAAGGGTTTGTATAAATATTATTATGGTTATACATCAAACTTTACTAAAATAAAAAACTTTCAGGCTTATGCTAAATCAAGAGGTTATGAGTCTAGTTTTATTGTAGCATTTAAAGAAGGCAAAATCATTCCACTAAGTGAAGCCTTAAAATCAACTGCAAATTAAAGCCATTCTTTATAAATTTATTTCTAATTTTGTTTGTAACTAAATAACATTAATTTGAAACTATCTAGAGAAGTTAAAACAGCTATATTAGTTATACTAGGAATAGTATTTTTAATTTTTGGAATTAATTATTTAAAAGGTAGAAACCTATTAGATTCTTCAAAAACTTTTTATACTGAATTTGAATACAATGCATTAACTACAGCATCTCCTGTAACCATTAAAGGAAATAATATAGGTAAAATTAAAGACATTTTATACATAATAGAATCTGGAAAAACTAGAGTTTCTTTTACTGTTAATGATGATATGAAATTCTCAAAAAACAGTAGAGTTAGACTCTATGAATTAGGCATTATGGAAGGTAATGGAATAGCAATTATTCCTGCAGAAGATAATCAATTTGCTGAATATGGTGATTATCTACAATCTGAAGTTGAGGAAGGTCTTATTACTAGTTTAACTAGTAATTTTTCAGGGTTAAGTACTGGTTTAGATAGTACTTTAAAATCTGCTGATTCTTTATTTTTAAACTTAAACGCTCTGGTTGAAAGCGATACTGAAGATGGTTTAAAGCATGCTTTAAAAGAACTAAATCAAACCTTGGCTTCGTTTAAAAATTTATCATATTCTTTTAATTCTTTAATAGCTAAAAATCAAGATAGTTTAACATCAGTGATTAATAATTTTAATACTGTAAGTAAAAATTTGGCAGCATTATCTGATGATTTAAAAGACGTAGAAATCTCTAAAACAATAAGTAATCTAGACGAAACATTGTCTAATGTTAATTCATTATTAGCTGAACTTGATAATGGTGAAGGCTCATTAGGTAAACTGCTTAAAGACGAAGAGTTGTATAATAATTTAGAAGGAGCTTCGAAGGAGCTTGAAGAACTTTTAGAAGATGTAAAATTACATCCAAAGCGTTATTTTAGAATCCTTTCTAAAAAAGAGATCCCTTATGGAGATTCTGAAAACTAAAATCACTAACTAACATGAATTATATTCCAAATATACTATTTGCATTAGCACTTATTGCAGGGCTTGGTTACTTTGCCAAAAATGTAAAAAAACTCATTAGAAATATAAAACTAGGTCAAGATGTAGATGTTAGCGATAATAAATCGCTACGTTGGAAAAACATGGCTAGAATTGCGTTAGGGCAAAGTAAAATGGTTAAAAGACCAGTTTCTGGATTTTTGCATGTTGTGGTCTACGTAGGTTTTGTAATTATTAATATTGAAGTATTAGAGATTATTATTGATGGCTTATTTGGTACTCATCGAATATTTTCAACCGTTTTACCTGATGCTATTTATGGGTTTTTAATTGGATGTTTTGAAATTTTAGCTTTTCTAGTATTTATTTCTGTTATCGTTTTTTGGATTCGTAGAAACATAATAAAAATTCAACGTTTTTGGAAAAGTGAAATGACAGCTTGGCCTAAAAACGATGCGAATTACATTCTCTATTTTGAGATGGTGTTAATGACACTTTTCTTAGTTATGAATGCTACAGATTTGCATTTTCAATCAATGGATTCTGGGAATATTATTAGTCAGTATATAGCTCCTTGGTTTAGTGGATTATCAGAATCTTCTATTCATATAATTGAACGAGCAGCTTGGTGGATACATATTTTAGGAATCTTGGTATTCTTAAACTATTTATATTTCTCAAAGCATTTGCACATACTCTTAGCTTTTCCAAATACGTATTATGGAAAAATAAATCCTAAAGGTCAATTAAACAATCTTGAAGCTGTGACTAATGAAGTAAAGATGATGATGGATCCAAATGTCGATCCATTTGCTGCACCAGCAGAAGGTGTTGAGAACGTCATGCCTGCAAAATTTGGCGCAAGCGATGTGCAAGATTTAAGTTGGGTTCAGTTATTGAATGCATACACATGTACAGAATGTGGGCGTTGTACCAGCGAATGTCCAGCTAATCTAACTGGCAAAAAACTATCTCCACGTAAAATTATGATGGACACCAGAGACAGATTGGAAGAAGTTGGAAAAAATATAGATGCAAATAATGGCGAGTTTAAAGATGATGGCAAACAGTTATTAGGCGATTATATAGCTCCTGAAGAACTTTGGGCTTGTACTACTTGTAATGCATGTGTAGAAGCATGTCCAGTTAGTATTGACCCTTTATCTATAATTATTGAAATGCGTCGTTATTTAGTTATGGAACAAAGTGCTGCTCCAGTAGAGTTAAATAATATGATGACTAATATAGAGAATAATGGAGCGCCTTGGCCATATAATCAAATGGATAGATTAAATTGGAAGGACGAGTAATTAAGCAAATTAAAAATATATTTCTGTTTTAACAGACATAGTTATGAAAAGAGAAGACGCAGACAAATTATTACACGAAAAGGTAGAAGCAGGAGAAAAAGTAAGCCCAATTTTACCTAAAGGAGTAAAAAACTACCTAATAGACATTGATGGTACTATTACAGAGGATGTTCCAAATGAAGAGCCAGAAAGAATGGCTACTTGTGAGCCTTATCCAGATGCATTAGTTACATGTAATAAGTGGTATGACAAAGGACATTTAATTTGTTTTTTCACATCAAGAACAGAAGATCATCGAGAAGTAACTACTAATTGGTTAAATGAACATGGATTTAAGTTTCATAGCTTATTAATGGGCAAGCCAAGAGGAGGTAATTACCATTGGATAGATAACCATCTAGTTAAAGCAACCAGATATAAAGGAAAGTTTACAGATTTAGTAGATAAAAAAGTAACCATCCAAGTGTTTGATGATGGACAGCATGAGTAAGTTTTAAGCTACATGTGTAGAATAAATTTAATATAACTCAATTATGAGCGAACAATTAAAAGTGCCAACTATGGCGCAATGTATGGCAGAAGGAAGGCAACCAGAAGTGTTATTTTGGGTTGGTTCAGCTGGAAGTTATGACGATAGAGCAAAAAAAATAACAAGGGCTTTTGTTAAGATTTTAAATATAGCAAATGTCGATTTTGCTGTTTTAGGAACTGAAGAAAGTTGCACAGGAGACGTAGCAAAACGAGCAGGAAACGAATTTTTGTTTCAAATGCAGGCAGTTACAAATATTGAAGTTTTAAATGCATATCAAGTAAAAAGAGTAGTGACAGCCTGTCCACATTCATACAATACGCTTAAAAACGAATATCCAGAACTTGGAGGGAATTATCAAGTACAGCATCATACAGAGTTTATTAATGAGCTTATGAAAGATGGACGTATAAAAATTGGTGGAGCAAGTAAATTAAGTGGAAAACGCATCACGTTTCATGACCCATGTTATTTAGGTCGTGCTAATGGTGTTTACGAAGCGCCAAGAGATTTATTAAAATCTTTAGGTGTGGAGTTAGTAGAAATGAAACGAAGTAAAAACACAGCTTTATGTTGTGGAGCTGGAGGAGCGCAAATGTTTAAAGAGCCAGAAAAAGGTGATAAAGACATTAACGTTCTTAGAACTGAAGATGCTTTAGAAACGCAACCAAATATTATTGCAACAGGTTGTCCTTATTGTAATACCATGATGACTGATGGTGTAAAAGCTAAAGAAAAAGAAGCAAGCATTCAGGTTTTGGATATTGCTGAATTGATTGCTAACTCTCAAGAATAGTCTATGATTTTAGATTTTAATGCGTTACCCGAAGAATCTAGAGTTTGGATTTACCAGGCCAATAGATCTTTTACAGATATAGAAATAGAAGAGCTTAATTCTAAATTAGAGATGTTTCTTGAAAACTGGACGGCTCATGGAAGTGAATTACAGGCTGGTTATAATATAATTTATAAGCGATTTATTGTTATTGGTCTAAATCAGCAGTCAAATAAGGCCACAGGTTGTTCTATTGATGCCTCTGTTCATTTTATTCAGCATTTAGAGAATGAATACAATGTAGATTTGTTAGATAAAATGAACGTCTCTTATAAACAAGGAGAGTTTATTGCTTATAAAACATTAACCGATTTTAGAAAAATGGCTAAAGATAGAGCAGTGTCCAAGAACACGATTGTTTTTAATAATTTAGTTGCTACTAAAGCTGAATTTGTTGAAAATTGGGAAGTTCCTGCTAGTGAAAGCTGGCATAATAGATTTTTAAAATAATATTTTCTTAAATATCACATATATACGAAACTTGAATTTTATTCAAGTTTTTTGTTTTTATATGTCTTCGTAGTTTTTAAAACTACCATCTGAATAGAAAATTACTATGCGTTCGATGGTTTTGCCTAAAGAGGTGCTTTTTTTTATTTCAGATACTTCAGAAATGACATTAATTGGATTTTTTGCTTCTAATGAAGATTCTTCTATAGATTTCACTTCTGAAGGGAAATGACCTTTCCCATTCAATAGCCAATACAATTCAACTTCAGGAAAGGAGGAGAGTACTTTTAAAACAAAATCTAAACTTGGTTTATTTCTTCCCGAAAGTATATGAGAAATACTTGAACGTTGCACGCCAATTTTTTCAGCAAAAGAAGAGGCGCTTTCGTTATAGAAATCGATAACTTTTTGGAGTCTTTTCCCAAATGCTTCGTTGTTTATCATTGTAAACTACAAATTGATTATTTTGTATTTACAAATGTAACAATTTATCTGAATAGTCTATGTAAATATCTACAAATATTGAATACATTATTAAACTTTAAATTCATGTAAGTGTATTTAAGCATCTGAAATAGAATAATTTAATAATTTATTGTAATGACTCGTTAATTACTTCTCAATATTCATATAACTCTTAGTAGTTTGATTAGGTTTTTGTTTATTGATGTAAACAAATAACAACTTTTTCGTTGTTTACAAATGTAAATTGTTAATTGTTTACATTTGTATTTAAAGCTTTTTAAATGACATCAGAATTCTTAAAAACATTGTTTGATTCTTACAAAGAAATTGGTTTAAAAAATAGATACATTCATAATGATCATATACAACCATTATTAAGTGATTTGAAAAACTATTTCATTGTTGAGCAAATTGGGACATCAGTTCTTGGTCAGCCTATTCATTCAATTAAAATTGGGACTGGATCAAAAAAAATTCTCATGTGGTCCCAAATGCATGGCAATGAAAGCACAACTACTAAAGCTATTTTTGATATTTGTAATGTTATTATAAAAGATAATAGTGACTTTATTAAACAAATACTCGCTAATTGTACTATTGTCATGGTGCCTATTCTTAATCCTGATGGTGCAAAACTATATACAAGACATAATGCTAATGATATAGACCTAAATAGAGATGCAAAAAACTTAACACAGCCAGAAAGTGTGGTTTTAAGGGATTTGTTTAATCGTTTTAAGCCTGATTTTTGTTTTAATTTACATGGACAGCGTACCATTTTTGGTGTAGAAAGTTCAAAAAAGCCTGCTACCTTATCTTTTCTAGCTCCAGCACAAGATAAAGAGTGTTCGATTACTGATACACGAAAAAAGGCTATGGAAGTTATCTCTGAAATGAATGCATTTTTGCAATTAGAAATTCCTAATCAAATTGGTATTTATGATGATTCTTATAATGAAAACTGTGTTGGAGATGCTTTTCAGGCATTAAGTTGTCCAACTATCCTGTTTGAGGCAGGTCATTTTACGGATGATTATAATAGAGAAATCACTAGGTTTTATATGTTTAAAGCGATGCTGTTAAGTATTGGTTATATTAGCAATAAAGAAGTGTTAGGTAATAAGTATATGCCTTACCTTGATATTCCAGAGAATCGTAAAAACTTTCTAGATATCATTATTAGAAATGTAAAAATTAAACTAAATAATGAAAGTCTAGTTTTAGATGTTGGTGTTCAGTATGCAGAAACGTTAATAGGTGATTCTATTCAATTTATTCCTAAAATTGAAAAAATTGGTGATTTAGGTCATTTATTTGCTCATAAAAATATTCTTGGAGATGCTAAGGAGCTTTCATTAGAATGTAAAGAAAAATTATCTGAAGGTTTAGTTGTTGAAACTATTTATTTAGACCAAGATAGGTGTTCATTAAAATTAACATAACCTTATTTTTTTATTGGGACTATTCAATGTTATTATATTATTTTTGTTCTTTATTAAAATAAAAATTCAAAATGGGAAAATTTAAGTTAGATGATGTAGATCATCAAATTCTAGATATGTTAATCGATAATACAAGAGTTCCTTTTACAGATATTGCTAAAAAGTTGAATATATCTGCAGGAACAGTTCATGTTAGAGTAAAAAAAATGGAAGAAGGAGGTATTATAAAGGGGTCTTCTTTAACATTGGATTATAAGAAATTAGGATATTCATTTATAGCTTACGTTGGTGTTTTTCTTCAAAACACGTCTCAAACTAAATTTGTATTAGAAAGAATTAACTATATTCCTTTTGTTACAGTTGCACATATAACAACTGGGAAATTTAATATATTTTGTAAGATTAGAGCTAGAAACACAGAGCATGCAAAGGATGTGATTTTTATGTTAGATGATATAGAAGGCGTTTATAGAACGGAAACTATGATTTCGTTAGAGGAGAGCATTAATGATAAAAAGCGTTTAATGCATTCTATCTTTAATGAAATGTAGCCTTTAAATTAAAGGCTTTATTTAATTTTAATTCATCTACATGAAAGTTTCGCAACTATCAGCCTCAGAATACGCAAATTATTATTCTAATTATATAAAAAAAGCAGGATCAGAAGAACTTATTTCTGGATTAGATTCTAGTTTAAGCTCTGTAATTGCTTTTTTTAAAGCCATTCCTAAAGATAAACTAGAATATAGATATGAAACAGGTAAGTGGTCTGTTAAAGATATTATTCAGCATTTAATTGACACAGAACGTGTTTTTGCTTATAGAGCATTGCGTTTTGCAAGAGAAGATAAAACAGCTTTGCCTGGATTTAAGCAAAATGCTTATGGTGTAACGGCTAATGCAAATAAAAAGAGTGGAGAAGAGTTGTTGAAAGAATATCAACTGGTAAGAGAATCTACTATTATGTTATTTAAAAGTTTTAATGAAGAAACATTAAAAATCATTGGAGTTGCAAGTGGTAGTGATATGTCTGTTCGTGCCATTGGATTTGTAATCATAGGTCATGAAAAACATCATTGTCAAGTAATAAAAGAGCGTTATTTATAAATTCTATTCTTCCTCATTTTTTAAATGATCCGTTCTTAACATCTTCATTTACAGCAACATGAACTAAGTCGTGAACTTCAACTTCTTCAAGATTTTCAAAATTTGTCATTGTGTAATGTAGCTTACTAGCTAGCCTTTACTAGGTAAGCACTGTCTTTTAGATGTACTTCTACAGCTTCAATAATTTCGTTTTTATGATTTAA